>Ga0209992_10000632_pt1 | contig 45028 bp, 54 predicted proteins | sample 2SBtaG_2_FD_182564 | JGI IMG/M metagenome (GOLD analysis project Ga0209992, IMG submission 182564) | Deep subsurface microbial communities from Kolumbo volcano to uncover new lineages of life (NeLLi) - 2SBTROV12_ACTIVE470 metaG (SPAdes)... | ecosystem: Environmental > Aquatic > Marine >... | reverse complement strand
GTTCACGACAAGGAATGTATACCCGTTGTTAACAAACTCATCGAACAATACAAAGAAAAATACTTTGGAGAAGATTAACAATGGAACAAACACAAACAGAAGCACCAAAAATAACAAAAGATATGACTATTGGAGATATCTTAGAACACAACAAAGAACATGCCATGAAACTCTCAGAAATCATGACTGATGTAGGGTTGCATTGTGTAGGTTGTGGTGCTGCTACGTTTGAAACACTAGAACAAGGTGTTGTCGGTCATGGCATGAGTCAAGAGGTTCTTGATAAACTTGTCAAAGATCTTTCTGTAGTTCTTGAAGATGCACCTGCTGCAAAAGTAGAACACAGTGATACACCTATTAGCCTAACATTACCTGCTATAACTAAAGTAAAAGAACTCCTTCTTAAAAATGATAAAAAAGAACACGTTCTTCGCGTTGCCGTTCTTGCCGGTGGTTGTGCAGGTCATTCATATGATCTTGCTCTTGTTGCAGTAGCCCAAGATAATGATGTTGTCTTCAAACAAGATGGCATTACCATTGCAGTAGACAAAGGAAGTTTAGACAAATTGGATGGTGTCGAAGTAGACTATGTTGATACACTCAACGAAAGCGGTTTTAAATTTGGAAATCCCAATGCTAAATCTGGCTGTGGATGCGGTAGTTCATTTAACTAAACTGTTGCATAACAAATCCTATTGCAGAAATAATAAGCGATAGGGCAATTAATTTTTTTTCAATAGGTAATAAATTCATTACGCTGTACTTGTTTGTTTATTAAAAAAGATTCTTGGAATTATCTCGGAGAACATTCACTCTTCATATTCATGATGGATAGTATCAATAATTTTTTCTGCCTTTTTTTCACCCATTCTTTCCATTTTTCGTAACGTCTCTTCACGTGCCGTAAAAATATTCTTAATAGAACCAAAGGTCTTCAATAATGAACGGGCCAATGTTGGACCAACACCAGGTAGTGCTTCAACAATGTATTCTTGACGTTCTTTCAATGTTGCTGCCTTACGTTTAGGAATTAAGGAATAATGACGTGAAGGTTTTTCCAAACGCTTGGCAATAACAGCTAAGACAGCAGCAGTATCCTTTACGCTTTTTGTATAAATAACAGGAATTTGAAAATCAATAGCAATCGCTGCAAGCATACCACGAATAGCATTAGGATGGAAATTACGTAACGTATAGATATTACGATCACCTTCAATAATCAATAATTGTTTTGAAAAATTACGCTTTAATTCAAGTAATTGGCGTAAAATACGTTTATCCATCATCGAATTTAAAAAATCTAATTGGGTCTTTTTCTCAATACCCAAGGCATATACATTTCCTTCCTTATCTTGTGTTTCAACAATAAAATCAGCAGACTCCAACGTACGAATATCTACTTCAAAACCACGACGCGCTAAATCTTTTGTAATACCAGATCTCCTTTCACGATGATCCACAATAATATCCATTAGTCCAAACCTCGTTGCATATATTTTAACAAATTATGCATCTTTACTTCCTTTCTTTTTGCCGTCCATAACATTGCTTCATCTAAGGTCTTTTCAGCAATCAAATTTATTATCTTACCCGGTCTAATTCTTGCAACTCTTCCGGAACGTTGAATCTTTCGTATTTCAGACGCCGTATGATCATAAAAAATAGCAACATCTAACGAACCCATAGATAATCCTTCTTCACCAATAGACGTACAAATTAACACATTAAAGACACCCTGATTAAACTTTTCAATCGTTGCTAATTGATCCTTTTGAGAAACACCATCTTTTTGGCCTACTAAGATTGTAGGAAGAATACCTTCTATTTGTTCCAATTCTTCTTTTAATTCTTTTACTGTCGCACGATAATTAGCAAAAATAATTGTCTTTGTAGTTGTATCTTTCTTATATTCTTCTGCCATAACTTCTAACAACTTTACAACCTTTGGATGTTTTGTTTTATTAGCAATTAGTGCATCATTAATCTCCTTGGCCTTTACAACATTTGCATTTTTTAACAAATTACTTGCCGCACGACTTTTTTCAGTACCAACTTTCTTAAAATAATCATCCAATGCACGTGGCGTTTGTGTTTCGATAAGGCCAATAGCGTGTTGCGTTTTAATCAGTTCAGCAACCTCAGAAACGCCCCTATACGCTGTAACGTCTCCTTGTTTAATGCGCACTTGAAACTCTCGCTGATAGCGTAACAAATCAGTTTTGTTAATGGCAGATGCCGGCTTGTTTACACGATACTTCTTTAGCCCACCAGCTTTACTTTTGTAATGATTACGTAACAATTCTTGAATCGTTTTCATTTCAGGTGTCAACTGCACTTTAATATTTTCAACATGACGCTCCTGAATATGATCAACCAAATCATTATCTTCTTCAGTACGTAATTCAATATGTTCAATAAATAAATTATCACACACTTCCTTTACTTTTTCTTTTGTCGCACCAGGAGACGCCGTCAATGCAAAAATTTGACCATCTGTTCGTTGCTGTTGATACAATCGTGCAACCTGTGTATTTGCAAAATGTTCCATTGATCGATGACACTCATCAACAACCAATAATGAAACATTGTCTAAAGAAATTCTTTTTTTTTCAACATCAAACTGAATCGTTTGAGGTGTAGCAACAATAACTGTGGCATCATCAAACTGTTTTTTTCTTTCATCAGGAGAAATCATACCTGTTAACAAAATTATTTTATCAGAAGGAATGCTCGTCGATGATGTAATTTCTTTAGCAATCTGTGAAGCTAACGGTTTTGTAGGAGAAATAATAATACTTTTACTGTTTTCATATCTGTTTAATCGATCAACAAGAACCATGATAGCAACTTTTGTTTTACCCGTTCCTGTCGGTAAACATACAAGTGTGTTTTTGTTTAGAGCTGCACCTACAATGTTCTGTTGATACTCTCTTGGTGAAAAATCACGAATTGCATACATCTTTAAACCCCTGTAGACTGGCTTAGTCTATGATATTACAGCTTTTTGGTCTTTTAGACATCTTTGCAGGTGTAGCTCTTATACTAGCCCATTTTGATGTGACCTCATCACTCTTTCTTACTATGGGGATCATTATCATCCTTAAATCTTTGGTCTATTTTGGGGGTTTTGCCAGTTTTGTCGACATCTTTGGAGCCATCTGGCTACTCGTCGTAGATATGTCCACAATAACACCATGGCCAGCACTTACCGGACTCTTTATTTTCTGGTTCTTTCAAAAAGGTGTTTTTAGCTTCTTTTCTTAAGCCTTAAAATCCATAAAACTTGCAAGATAATATGCACTACTAATAAGGGCAGCAAAAACAAGACCCAAGAAAATAGACTGTGTCGGTGAAGTAATTCTTGTTAATCCAAACATAGCAATAACCAAAACAATACTAAAGATGTATCGTGCAGGAGCACCAATCATTGCAACCAACCCATTTAATCGTGGTAGTGGGAGTAACATACAAAATGCTAATGAAAAAGGAACAATGGCGGCATTACTGTTTTTAGAAGCAATAAACACGCCAACCAATGCAAGCACCAAGGGACCAGCAAGAGCAATCGTTGCTAACTCACTCTCCTTAGGCTGTGCAAACTTGTGACCCAACCTACTTGCTTTCGTATGGTGGAATACAGGATTAATAACTGCAGAAAACATAGCATTACCCGCACTAAATAATGTTATGAACAACGGTAAAATAATTCCCCAATACATGCCACCACGTTGTAACGTACTGCTCTTACCCCAACCAAACCGCTGCGTCTTCCATACTTGGAAAGAAACCGAAACACCACTCTTACGTGCAACATACCGTGTTATTGCAGCGCACAATAATAAAAGTAATAACACAAAGACAATTTGTTGTAAGAAATTTTGAATCCACAATGATTGAACAAAGACTTCACGTCCATCATCAAATCCAAACACAAGCCCTAATAATACTGCTGCGCCTAAAAACAGTAATGATTCCTCTTTTTTTTCACCTAACCTCATTTTTGTTTTTTTATTAATGCAAGAATACCTCGCACATGACCTGCTCCAATAACAGCAACCACCTTCTCTTGTTCCTGCATGATTTTATATAAACTTTGTGCCATCCTTATTTCACGATCAACAACAATTGTTTGATACAACGAGGGATACTCTCGTTTCATTTGCTTTGTTAATTCCTGGATCTTCTTTTCAGAAGGGACCTTTCGTAAATCAAACCCGTCCATTATATTTTTTCCAGTGAGCACTTTCAAACAATCTTTCAAAAACTTGCCTTTTTCTTTCCAGGTTATTCGTTTAGAAATATTCTTTAAGGTTACATGAACATCAATATCAATTAATGCAACAGGAATCTTCTTTTCACGAGCAATTATAACCGCTTCTTTCATCTCACCGCCAGGTGATGTGCCAATAGTGCTGCTTAATTTCTTTTCCTGCCATGCACCTACCAAACCAAACAACCACCCCTTAACACCAACACGAAATAAACTCTTTACCGTGCTTCCTTTCTTTTTTTCAAGTAACGCAGCCAACCGACCACGATCTAATTCAATAGCAATCACCGTAGGCTTCTCCTTTTCAATCGTTTTTCGCACCGTTTTTACACTCGAAGAAGCAACATGGGATGTCCCTACAATAATGAGGTTTTTAAAACGTCTAATCATTTTATATAACACACACGGAAACTTTTATAAAGATTGGGCAACTTTTCAGCCCATTAGGAGGCGCATTCCATGCTCAAACTTAAAAAAATAACAGGTGTTTACGATATGAAAGTCTTTACAGACTCAGGTGACTACTTCGGTGATATCGAAGAAGCAATCGTTACCATGACCAAAATCTTTGGATGGCGCATACGTGCAACACGCAGTTCTTCCCTTTCAAAAGTACTCGGCGGAGCAAAAGGTGTTATCGTGCCTCACAGACTCGTTAAAGCCGCAGGCGATATTATGATCATCAGTAAAACAGCCATACCAGAATATGGCGACGTTGGTGAAGGCGGAGCTCCAGAAGAAGGACTCGTCGAAGGAGAACTGTAATAGTTTTCTGAAATAAAAAAAGGTGATTCATTGGCTTCTCCACTCTACGATACAATAGAATTCATGAGATCCTTCGGGATTTTCGACGTTGTCTTGCCATTCCTTTTAGTCTTTACCGTTATCTTTGGCGTTCTTGAAAAAACAAAAATCTTTGGTAGTGAAAATAAAAAATCACGAAAAAACTTAAACGCCATGCTCGCATTTACCATCGGTTTCTTTGTCGTCTCCATGGCGCAAGTTGTGTACGTTATACAAACAGCGTTACCATGGATTATGATGTTACTTATCTTTATCATTGCATTTATGATTGTTTACGGATCAACATTACCAGAACTTGGACATAAAGGATTTAATTTATGGAAAGACTTTGGAAAACACAGAGGTAAATTTGGCTTTGGTGTTTTCATTGCTATCATTGCTATCGTCTTAGGATCCATGGATATGTTGCAGGGATTTGTTAATTGGTTGTTCAATCGCGTTACAGGACCAGGTGTTGGCACTGTTATACTCTTAGCTGTCGTTGGTATTTTCATGTGGATTGTCCTTAAAGATCCAAAAGGTGCCAACAATCATGATGACAGTGATGATGACAGTAGCGATGATGACGAATGATACCATCACACAACACATAAAAAGGGATAACACCCTCTAAAAGTATATACATGAGGTGCATCAATGGATTTTTATAACCTACTCAACGAATTTGACATCATTGGTGGGTTCGACGTTTTTTTACCATTCCTTTTAGTCTTTACCTTAGTCTTCGGTGTTCTTTCCCGTATGGACCTCTTTGGCGATAACAGTAAACGCCTCAACAGTATCATAGCACTTGTACTAGCAATCTTCTTCTTGAATAATACTTATCTTATCTTTGTCTTACAACGATTCTTACCTAATGTATCACTGATCTTGATTATCTTTTTATCAGTACTCTTGTTTATGGGCATCTTTATGAAATTTGATGAGGCTCACTATAAATCTATGAGGTCATGGGGGATGGTTGGATCCATCATCGCCATTTTATTTGCCTTGTTCTCAGACATCTTCACACCTGCAGGACTCTTTTCACAATACACTGATGCACCTGGGATGTTCTTCATGATAGCACTCCTTGTTATCGTGGGCATATCCATGTTTGGTGGTAGTGATGGAAATAGCAATCGTGATGAAGAAGATAAGTTATTAGATAGGATAATGGGTAGAGGGAAAAGAAGATAATGGCCACATTACTTGACGCAACGGGACTTGGAGATATACTTAGTTTAATCTTTGTTTTCCTCTTTGTTTTTGCAGTCATCTATGCTGTTCTTAAAAAAGCGCCCTTCTTTGGAGACAACGCCGGACTCAACTCTATCATAGCATTTATCTTTGCAGCATTTTCAGTAATGATACCAGAATCAACTATTGTTATTGGGACGTTCTTACCGTGGTTCTTCATGTTCTTCCTATTAGTAGTACTACTCTTTATGTTCTTCATGTTCCTCGGCGTAAAAAACGAAGACATGATGGAAGCAGCAAAGAACGATACCGTCATGACCATTATCCTACTTGTTGTTATCACCCTTTTCCTTATATCGCTTACGCAAGCATACGGGCCATTCCTCATGGTTAATGGTGGAACGGGCTTCTGGGCAACAACCAAACGATTAATCTTCAGTAGAAAATTCCTTGGAATAATATTTATGTTCGTCATTGCATCCTTCACCATAGGATTCCTAGGGAACAAACAAAAATAAATCTATTTTTTTAACTCTTTAACAACATCTTCTAATGCTTTAACATTGTCAACTAACGGGTTAATAATATTTGATAATAATTTTCCTAACGCTTTAATCTCAACACCAACATCACCAACATCTTCACCATACTCTTTTACTTTACCAACAACAGCACCTTGTAATGTTTCAAACCGACGTTCCAAACGCATCAACTCTTGTTTCACTGCACCTAAATCATTATCCGTTCGTTCCTTCCACGCAAACAAATCACCAAACTCTTCCGTCATACGCTGCCACTTTTCTTCAATAATAGACTCAGCAAGTTCTTCCACATCTTCCGTTGTAGAACCAAACCCTTGTGCAGATGCCATAGAAACAGCAGGTTGTGTTGGCCAACTTGTCGGTGCACCTTGTGGTGGGTATGGTGTTGAAGGTTTTTGCGATAACGGAGACATTGACGCAGGCGTTGGTGGTTGCATCACTTCCGTTTCTTGTGCTAGTGGTTTTTTATCATCATAAATAACAGACGGTTCCATGCCAGACGTTTCTGCAGATTGTTCACCTGTTACACTTGCCTTTGCTTCCGTCTGATTTAACGCTTCAGAAATTTGTTGAAAAGAATATCCTTCCGTTTGTAACGCTTGAATAATTTCAGTATTAGACTTGCCAGACTGCTTCAATTCACCTACTTTTTTCGTCGGCGTATCCTCAGGCATTATAGTTCACCATCTTTTTCATGTTACACTCATTTATCTTCTAATTTAAACTTTTCTAATCGCTTTTCTAACTGATCATCAGTCACAAACTTCAAAATATCCAACAAATCCATATATTTTTCCAATAATTTCACTTGATCTTTCTTTGCAAACACACCCATTTCCTTCACAATGTCCTGTACAACATCTTGTGTGCTTGCCGTACTCATTCTTGTTTTCTTAGCATCTTGAGACATTTCCTTCATCTCCTTCATGAGTTTCTTATATTCCATAATCATATTCTGATTAACAACAAGTAAACGTTCCGTAAGAACATGATATTTATCTTCCAACATGCGTATACGACCATTTAATTCGGCTAACACATATGCAGGATCTTGGGTTTGAAACTCTGGCTCTGGCACTTTTTACCTCTTCTTTGTCACTTACTAGCACTCTTCCTTTATATACTTTCTTTCCGTGCCATGGGACAAGTTATATAAATTTCATAACGTCAATACACTCATGGCAGAAGAAAAAGAGCGTGGTTATACAGTTATTCGTCAAGGGAACGAAACAATATTACATATTGATGCCAGAACGTGGAATCATCTTCCCAGTATTGAAGAGAATCCTCAAGATATGTCTTCTGTTTTAGACATGTTACTTACGTCTACAAATGTGCAACGCATTATTTTTAACCAACAAAAAAAATATACATACTCACCTGATCAAACACAATTACTCCAAGAAATAGCAGGATTGTATACACACTTAGTCAAAGGAAAACAAGTACTTCGCTTAGGACAGTGGGGTTTCGATGAAACAAGTTCTCGATTTTATGGTGATAAGCTTGGAGAAATGCAATATCTTATTCTTAATCTTTTACGCAGTGATCCCTTGGGATCTTATGTGGAAACAAAACGACTTCATAGAGAAGAACGTATTATATTAGAACGTGATGTTGACGAAAAGATTGCACAAGTACGAACACAATACGTAGAACTTCTTGCACACATGATAGACTTGTTTGAACAAACAAAACTCATCAACCTTGCACGCAACAAATTAGAAGGATATCACATAGGTGATCGTCATTTATACAAAGAACTCTTTCGACCAACCATCACACCAGATTTTATGTACACACAACTCAAAACACGACCGCCATTAGAAGGAGAACAACTTGACTTCTATGCAATGGGCGATCATGAAGTTGGACTCTACCGTATGCCTGGAGACATCAAAACATATTATCACTTAGTACCCACAGAATACAAACTCAACGAAGATGAATATGAACTCTTAGACATTGCAAAAAACGTTCTTGCAGGGCATAAACCGCGCAACCAAGAATTTTTAGATCCTGCACGTATGCGACAAACATTCTACAATATAGGAAGAGACTTACTTGATGAACTTGCCCGTAATAAAGGGTATAATTTACCCTATGAACGTATTGAACGCCTTGCAAAAATCCTTGTCAGATACACTGTAGGGTTTGGACTCATAGAAGTTTTATTAGGAGATGAACGCGTTCAAGATATTACCATTAACAGCCCTATCGGGTCAGGACCTGTCTTTCTCGTTCATCAACAATACGGTTCTTGTTATACAAACATTGTACCAAGTTACGATGATGCACAAAGTTGGGCAACAAAATTCAGACTCATCAGTGGACGGCCACTCGACGAAGCAAACTCCGTACTTGACACAGAACTTTCCATACCAGGGGCGCGAAGCAGAGTTGCTATTTTGACACGACCCTTAAGCCCACAAGGATTAGCTTTTGCATTCCGCCGACACCGTGACAAACCATGGACGTTACCCTTATTCGTTCATCACCGCATGCTTAATCCTTTAGCAGCAGGACTCATGAGTTTTCTCATTGACGGTGCACGAACAATGCTCGTTGCAGGAACGCGAAGTAGTGGAAAGACCAGTCTCTTAGGAAGTTTTCTTGTAGAAATTATGCGAAAATATCGTATCATCACCATTGAAGATACATTAGAATTACCCGTTCGTTACTTACGCGATTTAGGATACAACATACAAAACATGAAAGTGCGCTCTGCACTATCGACAGGTGGAGCAGAACTTGGTGCAGATGATGGTATTCGAACAAGTTTACGTTTAGGTGACAGCAGTTTAATTATTGGAGAAGTACGGAGTGTTGAAGCACGTGCATTATACGAAGCAATGCGAACAGGAGCATTAGCAAATGTTGTTGCAGGAACCATCCACGGTGCAGATCCCTACGGTATTTATGATCGTGTTGTTAACGACCTTGACGTCCCTAAAACCAGCTTTAAAGCAACAGACGTGCTTGTAGTATCCAATCCGGTGAAAAGCGCAGATGGCCTTAATACTTGGAAACGTGTCTTACAAATAACAGAAGTTCGCAAACACTGGCAAGACGATCCACTCGCAGAACGAGGATTTGTTGACTTAATGAAATACGATAGTAAACGAGACGAACTCATTGCAACACCAGACTTACTCAACGGAGAAAGTGAAATTGTTAAAGCAGTAGCAGGATCCGTACGAGAATGGGCAGGTAATTGGGATGCTGTTTGGGAAAATATATTACTCCGTGCAAAAATGAAACAAGCACTTGTAGAATTTGCACAAAAAACAAATAATTATGATCTATTAGAATCAAACTTTGTCGTTTCATCCAACGACTTATTTCATCGATTACTTGAACGCGTCCAAGAAGAAACAGGTGGTATTGATAACAAACGCATCTTTTCAGAATGGAACGACTGGATGAAACAATCTCTTAAATTTAGTATACCAAAAAATAAAATATAACCATGACAAAAGACAGTGTAAAAGATATTGTTCGTAAATACGAACGAAAAATAAGAGACGAATACGGTGACGACTATATTGAAACCTATGAACCGTCCTTAACAAAACAAGAATACGATCTTTTTAGAGCAGAAGTTCTCGAACGAAAAATTACCAACTACGAACGATGGTGTGAAACTGCAGCACGCATACTAAAAATAGCACCACCAAAAAAAGATCTTGAAAAAATAGAAGCAAGTATACAAACAGCACACCTCAATGTTACACCTGCATCAGCAGCAAGCTTTGGAGCTCTTATCGGTATATTTTGTATCATCCTTGGATTAGCTATTATGCTCTTTAGCTACGCTTTAGGCAATACTGTGCTGTTTTTGCCCGTATTACTCATTCTCTGTGGGGCATTCATTATCCAACCGTTGAGTCGACTACCCATTACGTTAGCACAACGATGGCGACTTGAAGCAAGCAACCAAATGGTGCTTTGTATTTTGTATATTGTTATGTACATGCGACATACCAGTAACTTAGAACATGCAGTAAAATTTGCAGCAGAACACATTGGACCCCCCCTTAGTTTAGACTTGAAAAAAGTATTTTGGGACATAGAAACAGAACGGTTTTTTAGTATCAAAGAAAGTTTAGACCATTACTTAGAAGGATGGCGCGACCACAACATGGAATTCGTAGAAGCATTCCACTTAATTGAAGGAAGTTTGTATGAATCACAAAATACGCGACGCGTAGAATTATTAGAAAAAGCATTGAGTGTCATGTTGGATGGAACATATACCAAAATGTTACATTATGCACATAACTTGAAAGGACCAATAACATTGTTATATATGTTAGGTGTTATTCTTCCTGTTTTGGGATTAGTTATTTTTCCCCTCATTGGAAGTTTTATGGGAGGTGTTGTTCAATGGCACCATCTTGCATTATTGTATAATATTATTTTACCCATTGTCCTTATTGTCATGGGAAATACTATGCTTGCCAAACGACCAACAGGATATGGTGAAAGTGATTTGCTCAAAACAAATCCTGAATTTTCTGTCTACAAACAATGGGTTGTAAACGATCGTGTTGTTCCTTTTAATCCAAAAAGCGTTGCCATATTACTTGGTTTTATTTTTGTTCTCTTTGGATTTTTACCCGTACTCGCACCACTTATTTCACCAGGCTTTGACGTTGAAATACCCTTACTCGGTCTCTTCTTGGATTACAAAGATACTAGCGGGCCCTACGGTATTGGATCATTATTGATGGGTATGCTCATTCCCTTAGGTCTGGCCGTAGCTGTTTCATTTTATTATACGGTTACAACAAAACGATTGATTAAAGTAAAAAAACAAGTTGACATTCTTGAAGCTGCATTCAGTGGTGCAATCTTTCAATTAGGTAATCGCATTGGTGATGGTATTCCTGCAGAAACAGCCTTTCGTGACGTAGCAACAACCATGCAAGGAACAACCACAGGATCTTTCTTTTCAAGTGTTGATCGTAACATTCGAAAAATGGGCTACGACTTACAAAAATCAATCTTTGACTCACGCGTTGGTGCCATCTTATTATTTCCCAGCAATCTTATTCGCAGTACTATGAAAGTGCTTGTAGAAAGTGCACGTAAAGGACCAAAAGTTGCTAGCACAAGTTTAATTACCATTAGTAAATATGCAGATCGCATTAAACAAGTAAATGAACGACTCAAAGATTTACTTGCAGATATCTTGAGTAGTATGGTCAGCCAAATTAATTTCTTAACACCACTTATTGCAGGTATTGTTGTTGGTGTTGGAAGTATGGTCACAACGATTATTAATAAATTAAGCACAGCATTTTCTAGTTTGAGTACAGGTGGTGGGACTGCACCAAGTAACTTATCTACGTTAGCAGGTATCATGAACATTCAAGATGCTGTTCCTGGTTTTTACTTTCAATTAGTTGTAGGATTATACGTTCTTGAAATAACAATTATTCTTACAATACTCAGTACAACCATCGAACGAGGCATTGACAAGACAACAACACGATATCGTATCGGTCGTAATGTCAGACGAAGCATGACCCTTTACTTAATTGTTTCATTTGTAGCAGTCATTCTCTTTACCTTATTAGCTAATGCCGTCAGTTTCGGTGCTCAACCACTATAGACTATGTTTAAATAGTCTCAATTCTTTCTACACTCATGGTAAAAAGCGGTGTTAGACAACGTTTTATGCAGTGGAAACAACCACTCTTTTTTCTTCTCTTATTTACACTCTTTAGTGCATTTGTTTTGAAACAAGTAGACGCAGTTATCTTCTTGAATGAGGCTTTTTCCTTTGGACCTTCCTTTGGAAATTATGGTAGTGGCTTCTTAGATTTTTACTTTAGATATCCTGGATGGATTGATTTCTTTCTCTACTTTGCATTATTTACTGCTCTTACACGTATGGCCTTACAAGAAAGAGAACATGCAAATCGCTTGGCTGCACCCGTTGCATTAATCTTATCTTTAAGTCTCATGTTGTACCAAGCACGAACAGGCGTTCACGTCATGGAAAAAGCAGCACTGTTCGTCTTTATTTTAGCAACACTCGGTTTGGGTTGGGGAAGTAGTAAAATTGTTGGTAGTGTCGGTGGCCAGGGTATTATGAAAACTATTGCATTTATTCTTGGCCCTGTTGTCTTTTGGGTTCTTGCAGCAATGGTCTTTGAAACAAGTGTCTTTGGTATTGCTTCAAGTTCTTCGCGAGCAACAAGTAATGGTGGGATGTCATGGTGGTGGCTATTGGTAATTCTCTTTATTATTTTCATGACAATGATTGTTCATGCCGTTCGTAAAAATTCATCAACTGGTAGTTTCTGGGGATCAACACGTCGAGGGTTTGGTAGGGTTGGTCGAGGGGAACGTTTCTTTGGAGGCGAAGGTAGTGCAGGTGGACGCGGTCGGGGTCGCCGTTTTAAGGACTTTGCCACTTCGTTAAGAACAACAAAAGATATTGATAAATTATTCAAAGCTATTCAAAGAGAACTTGCACAAGTTGCCGTTTCCATTAATGATTTGCATGAAGTAGGGACAAAAACTATTTTTTTGAATGAAGATGCAAAGAACAGAACAGCTCAAGCATTAGATGGTCTTTGTACTCGTTCACCCGAATTTATTCAAAGACTTATTAATTGGATACAAGAAAATTCTGCATTACAAGTTCTTGCAAGTGCAGAAGGAGAATACCGTAGAAATTTACGAGACATTCTTATGAATATTGGCTCTGCTCTTGATCAGTTAGGAGAAAAACCACTCAAAAGACATGGCAAAGATATTGCTGCTTCACGAAAACGATTAGATAAATTATTCAAACAATTAACAAAACTTATTGAAAAACTTATTCGAGACTGCCAACATGATTTTGGTAAAGATGTGCACAATACTTCTTACAGAGACGTTCGTAATTACGTTAATGATAGAAAAGATGCAATGAATGAAGATGCAAGACGTAACCGTGCCGCAGGAGTTGGTGGTGGGGCTGGTGGTGGAACAATCGATCGTGCAACCATTGAAGGATTAAAACGACAATACATTGCAACTGTACAATCAGTATTTGATAGATCGCGCCCAACAACAGATGCAGAACGGCAAGCATTACGACAATTTATTGACAGTGCAATAAACGATTTAATTTCTTGTATTCATGCTGTTGAAGCTTCAGGTGTTTCCCAAGATGATTTTCTTTCTGATCAATACTTGGGTGGGGCATTGAAACCACCAGGAGATTGGCGTCGATTTTTCTATCATTACTTTGGACTTGATGGTGGACCTGGTGGTGGTATCGGTTCTGGTAGTCCTAGCGGCGGTCCTAGTGGTGGGCTTGGTCCTGGTAATAGTACTAAATTATTAGGTAATGGGACACCAACTGTGCATCCTGGCGATCCTAAACTTCTTGGTTATACATCTGATCAACCCGCACTTATGCAACTTAAAGCAAAATACATTGGTATCGTATCAGATTTATTTGCTATACCTGAACAAACAGAACCTGGCAAAATTGCAGCACTTAAACGAACAGTCGATTATGAAGTTGGAGAACTCTTTAAAATAATTGCAACTGTTGAAGATATGCACTCTTCTGTTCCAGATTTTCTTTCAGATAAATTCAATAGTGAAGCTGTTGAAATGCCCATTGTTTATCGACAATATTTTTACAACAAATATGGGTGGGGCAGGACTCATGAAGAAGAACGTCCTACACCAGGAAGAGACATTCCACCAATGCCTGACAATATTCATGCTAGGGGGGTTCCTCCTTTAAGCAGGGAAATTCTAGAAGGTCCTTTAGGTCTTGCTGAAGCACCTGCAAAATCTGATCGAAGATCTCCTGCAGCACTTAAAAAATTATATGGGGGTTATGTTAAAGTTTTGTTTGATCAACCAAGGAAACTTCCTGAAGACCCTGGGAAAAGAATAGCATTAAAAAAATTTATAGATATTAGAATACAAGCATTGTTTACTATTATTAAAATGGTTCAAGTTGCACAAATTGTTACACCCAGAGAATTTCTTTCAGATCAGATTGGTGGAGTAAATTCCCTAGCTCCTGAAGTTGTTTATGAAAGAATATATGCAAGATACAATTGGATATTGTTTACCCAACCAGGGGGAGATAGTGAACCTGTTGACCTTCTTCAAATGAAAGAACGTTATATGTCATATGTTATGTTGCTTCAACAAGTACCTAATTCAAGGGATCCTGTAAAAAACCAAGAAGAAAAAACACGTATTAATGACCTTCTTAATAAAATGAAGGCACTTGTTGTACGGGCAGAAGCATTTGGACTTGAAGAGAAAGACTTTCTTTCAGATGAATACCTCCAAGGAACAAATAACATGCAAACACCTGAAGTATATTATCAAAATATCTATCTGAGGCATGGGTGGGAGTATGGTCGTGAAAGAATCTAATTGTCACAAACACTTTTAAATACTTCAAGACAATTACAACACTATGGCAGAACTCGTATTACTTCCTGCATTGTATCTCGGACTTATCATAGGGTTATACGAAGCTATTCTTTTACATCGAGACGTAAGTGTGCCATCACACCGTTTTGGACACATGATTCACGCACTTATTTTTGCTGTTGTTGCTGTTTTTGCAAGTATGAATGTTGATTTCGTTCTCGCAGCTATACCAGCTTTACAAACCATTCCATTGATCAATAATCCCATTATCTTTCGCATAGCCATTGCTCTTATTACACTCATCAAAATACACACAGTCAGTGCTGTTGCACCGGGAATGTCTGGTGGTGCAAGTGTTGGACTCAAAGAAAAATGGAGTCACAGTCTTATTATTGGAATACTTATTGTCGCTGCACCATACTTATGGAATCTACTTGAACCATCTCTTCACTTTCTTCCTGGTATTTAATTTCTTTTTAGGATCGTGAGCATGATGTTTTCCTGTCGTCTTTTCATAATACGGTAAGAACTTCATTAACCGAGGTGTTCGTGCAATCGGTCTAAAAAACCGTGTTGCAAACCGAGAACGAGAAAACTTCCCTACCTTTTCTGTCTCTTGCACAATACGTGCCGCTTCCTTTTCAAATAAGCCCGCTTCCTTTAATCCTAAACTTCCATGCAACACTGCTTGACTTTCTTTAACGGTGTCAGAAATTCTAAACAATACATAGATCTCTTCAATAGCACGTAAGAATAAATAAAACGGAAACACAGCAAGAATATCCAACCAATACAAACGAATAAACTTCTTAATTTTACGTACACGAATAAACTTAAAGATTAAATCAGCAGTAAAAACAACAATAATAATACGATCTAACCATTCAATTAATGTGTGGTATTGTATTGCAAGATCATGAAAGAAAAACAACACAATAAGCATTCCCAAGAGGAGCACTAACATATAAGGAATGATGCGATCAATACCCTGTTCAACCCTATGCCACACCCTCTTCATCCTGTACAGGCACATACAACAATATAAAAACCTTTACTTGGAAACTCTTAAATAGAATCTTACTCTTTGTCCGCTATAGAGGTGGATTCATGGGTGCAAAACAAATGGCAATAATTCTTGCCGTCATCATTTTCTGTTATTTCATCTACCGCATGGTGGTCGGTGTTTTAGGTGTTTAGATTCTTTCGTAAAGGCGATACACAATATGCTGTGCTCATTTCCATCATTGTTGTTAGTGTTATCGTCGGTGTCTTTGTTTTTTTAGCACAAGATATAGAAGAAACTTCTCAACGTTCCGTGCGTGATGATCTTTGTAAAGCAACTGTTGCTATCAAAGCAAAAACAGGAGGACTTGCATCGGGACAACTACCCGGATCCGAATCACCCTTTGAGGAAGACTGTCCCATGGAAATAGTCGAATCAAAAAGTATAACAAAAGCTGCTCAAAAAGCAGAACTTGCCAGTGAAATGTATCGCTGTGGAAGCCGATACTGGTTTGGTGAAGAAGATATGGATATGTATAGTAATTGGGGTTTTGGATCGGGACCTGTGCATTGCGAACCTTGTGCAAAATACAAATTTAATCCAGAAGCAGAACCATTAACCTATGGAGAATTTGGATCTTACTTGAGTACAACAAAACTTCCGGGAAAAGAAAAAACCTATGCAGAAATACTTACAGGAGAAGATCACGCAACCATTAAGTTTGGTAATAGTAACGTGCCACCTGATACCGTCATGGATATTAATACGCCGTTGTACTTTGTATTTAGAGTTGAAAAACACAATGAAGATAATCAAGAACTCTTATCACTCTTTGGGGCAGATGTTGATTCTGTGAATGAGGGGGGCATACCTTATGAAACAGCATTAGCTGGAGCTGCTCTTGGAGGATTACAAAAACAAGGGACAATGTTAATCATAAAAGAAACAGCTGATGGTTTTGTTGCAAAAAATGCTGCAGGAGTAACACAAAGTTTTAATGGTGTTACCCTCTTTACCACAGGAGATGCTCTTGCAGGAGCTGCTACAAAAACAGGATGGGTGAGAAAAACTGCTACTCAAGTTGCCAAGTTTGTTGGCAAGGGTGCAACTAAATTTGCAAGTGGTGTGGCTTATGGTGTTGTGCGTTCTGTTGCAGGAAAAAAAGCAGGAACAGCAGCGGCTAAATGGGCTGTGGGTGCCGTGCCTGTTCTTGGACAAGTTGCTGTAATTAGCATGGCTGTGTATGATCTTGGAGGATCTATTTTATACGCAGGAGAAGTCTACCCATCGATAGCAATATATAGTGCGGAAGACATAACAGAAGTCTGCGGAGCTTAAGACCATGGAATTTAACCAAGTAACCAAACTTATTTTTTACATGGCATTACTTATTCTATTATTACTGTTTATTGACCAAATAACAGGGAAACAAAATACAATGATAACCATGTTAAAGGAGTTATTGACCTTCGGATGATCTTTACTAAGAAAGGACTAGTTATGTCAAAGTTTGGCGCACTTATTTTAGCATTGGTGATGCTAATACTTCTTTTACTCTTCCTCAATAAACTTGAAGGAGCCGGAGAACTCTTTTTAGGCATCTTCCCTTAACACAATCCTTATAAGTATCTTTCCTTGTTTGACTATAGATGGTTTTTAACCAAAAAAAAGGTGTGTTTGCAGAGTCCAGCTTTGGTTGGTTACTCCTCGTAGTTCTTGTTGTTGTTGCCATCATAGGTGGTCTTGTTCCTAAACTCAATGCAGGATCTGATTTCTTTGATAAAACACAAGCTAATCTTAAAGCAATAGACCTAGGAAAAACACCCTTTGAAAGTTTAACCAAAGAAGAACAACAAACAGTATTAGGTAATGAACACGGGCGAGATAGTGTGCGTGCACAAGCACTAATAATCGCAGGAAATCTTCGTACACAACATAAGTATAAAGAAGCTATTGATAAATATGAATATTACCTTGATCTTTGTATCAAAGAAGAGGAATTTAAAGGTGATTGTACTCAACAAGATGTTGCAGATGTAAACCAAGACATAGAAAATACCAACAAAGAAGCAGTGGTTTATTATTCTAATGAGGGACAGAAGTTCTTTAAGGCAAATGATTGTGCTGCAGCAAATGATGCCTTTGCAAAAGCCAAAGGGTTTAGTGATGGAAAGTATGGTGATGGGACGTATGTTATCCCTGGGTATATGAGTGCCTGTGTTGATTCTGAATTCCTTGTACTACTTGCCGCTGCAGAAAAGAAAGTTGATCAAGAGATTAATAGTGCGCTTGCAGATTATAACAGCCAAGAATTATTGCATAGTGTTGATAAACAACCTGCACATGCCCAACTTAAATTCCATCTTTCATATAGCTCTACTCTTTTGAAATATGCCCAAAATAAACCCCAGAATAATGCATACAGAACAGCATACGAACACTATCTCTTAGCAGTTCCCCTTGCATTACAACTCAATGATGACACTGCGCAAACAACTATCATAGCAAACCTTCAAGAAGGATACACCTATCACCAAGATATTTATAAAAAACTAAAGTTTACTGTACTTAACTTAGAATTTGCACCACGCGGATCCATCGATGAGTGCGGTAAAAATAATTTCTATGATTTTTCTGCGACCGATGACTATCTTTGGTATCCTCAAACCATGAAGTACTTATTCTATAATGGTGCAATTGCTAGTGGAAATAGTGGTGATCGTGAAAAAACAGTCGACATAGAAAACGAGGATATTAAATCTTTAAAAGAAATAAAAGAAAGTCCAAATAAACAAGAACTTCTCAACTATCTTGTTGATCCAGATTATGATAATCTTGTTGATGAACTTTATAGTACAGATTTGCAAGAAGATCTAGATGATCTTGAAACACCGTTTTTCTATGACATTACTGTTAGAGATTTTGCAAAGCAAGAACTGTGTTCTGTCAAAAAAGGAACTGTTGATAAAAAGAGTGTTGTGGGTGGTTTAGGTGATTGTGCAGACTATATTGCTTTTACAATAATTAAAAAAAATGGGAAAGATGCGAGAGATTCAGATTGTGGCGATGAACAATCAAAACATATAACATTCTCTTTTTCATTACCCGGTAGTTCTTCTAAGACTCCTTCTGTTCCTCCAATTACATACACACCACCCCTCTCAAATATTCCTGCACCTGTAGAATAACGAACACAACTTTTATATATTCAGATTTCTCTCTGAACATCAATGAAAAGACGTGCACATCGTGGAAATTTCTTTTTGAATAAAAAAGGTGTTGAATTAACCCTTAATACCGTTATTATCTCCATATTAGTCGTGCTCGTTCTCGTTGTCATTATAGGATTCTTCCTTGGTGGTACAACAAAAATGAAAGATGTTGCTTCAACGATTTTTAACACAGGAACTGCTGGTGTTGATATTTCTGTTGCTGTTGAACAATGTACAAATTACTGTAAACAAGCACAAGGATGGTCTGAAGATCTTCAACAATCATCACCCTGGTGTAAACAAACTTTTAATTTGGATACGCAAGGACGTGGCGATGCGGATAAACATACTAATGGTGAATATAAAGCGTATAAATGTGGTGGACAACAACTAAATATTCCGTGTACTCCTAAAATCAACTGTTTGGCTCAAGATACTCAAGATAACTAACCAAGTGTTTCTGCTTAAACCACAGCTCTTTTAAATCTCTTCACTCTTCGTGAACCATGTTCTTTTCAACGAGACGCGGACTCTTTGGCATATCAATGTTAGGTGGGTTATTGATGGGTATTATTGCCGTTGTTATTGTTGCAGGTGCTGTTAACATGTTTGGCTCTGCATTATTTTCTTCCAGTGAGGGTCCTCAAACAAAAGATTTTAACACGTTTCGCGATGTAGAAAATGAACTACGAGATATGTACGCAACAGGAGAAACATTCACATCCGTTCCTGCATTTCATTCAGATACAACCGTTCTCATAGCACTTTCACATAATCAACAAACACGATCAACCTCCTGTCTTGGACCTGAATTTAATAAACCCCTTGATCAGTGTAGCAGTGGTGCATGTTTGTGTCTTTGTTCATTAATCAATGATGGAAAGGCCTGTGACCCTGAAGAAACAATTTGTACTGGATTTGTTGGTCAACCATTAGACTTTAGCGATAGTTGTAACACTCTTCTTGGTGGAGGCATTCAAACCATTCGCATTACGCAAGAAGATGGACTCTTTACGTTAAGAATAGTATAACATAACCCATATAAAGATCCTTACGCCGTGTGTACCTATGAACAAAAGAGGTATGGAGTTATCATTAATAACATTGTTTTATGTATTTATAGTTCTCCTTATTTTTGTTACGTTAGGTTCACGTATTCAAGCAGCAGGTGATGACACTGCCTATCGTCTAGAATTTTATGCACGTGACATCGCTTATACTATCAGTGCATTCTGTGCTGCAGACGGAGAAGGAACCTACACCTATCCCCTTGCAGAAGAATATATGGCAGCCATTGATATTGTAACATCTACCGTGCATGTTCGTAAAGATTCGGCGACAACCAGTTATGTGTACACAGGATCTGATACCTGTTCCATTTCTCTTGCACCTCTTCTTGGTGCGTCACCATTCAAAAATCCCTACGTGATCACTAAACGTATTATCTTACCATTGGAAGGTGTCACATGAACAAACGCGGCATTACCATGTACCTCACCATGCAGAATATGTTATGGGCAGTCTACATTGTTATCATAGCATTCGTTGGACTTTCCGTCGGTGTAAGTTTAGAACTGTATGTTCATAGAGAAGTAGCATCGACGCCTCTAGAATTATTCCTTGCAGAATGGTCCACCTTACAAGAAGTAACTGACGATGGTGTTCTTACAACAGAAACATTAGAAGATATTGATACAGCATTTGAGTCAACATCATCAACCGCATTTATTATCGATGAAAAAACATACATTACCAATAGAGATCTCTACGAAGACAAAGTCTTTTGCACCCTAAAAAAACAACCCATCAAATGTAAACAACTTGTTGATGATTATTACCTTCTTGATGGGACCTTTACGGCATTACAACATGAAACGGTGATACGCCTTGGATAACAAAGGACAACTCGTTGATGTTATGTCAATAACCTTGATGGTCACAGTAGCACTTGTCTTTTTTCTTGTCTTACGTGGGGGTGGTGTTGGCGAAATCTTCAATAAAGAAGAACATATTGAAGCCTATCAAATAGCACAACCCTTAGCAGGGCCAAAGGCATTATTACAAACACCATTGCCAACAGTAACGCTTAACGAAATAACATATGTTGATCTTACAATAGCAGATCTGATTGTTCTTTCTGCAGAAGCAGAAGATTTTAGTATACTTGAACAAACTCTTGAAACACTCTTTGCACAAACAACGAGCTATTATTCTGTAACGGTTTCCCCTCAAGAAGACCAAGATAATCGTTTACTCTTTACACATCGTTCAGGGTGGGCAACGTCACAACGAAATATTCCTGTTCAAACATTTATGGTACCTTCACACAAGAGTCTCCTTTCTGTGGGCATACGTATCACTGAAGGACACTCCTTGGCAGATGGGTATCAAACAGGCCAAACACCTGGATGGCAAGGGCGGATCATATGATGGCTTCAAAAAAAGGAATGAGTGTTCTTATGCCCTTCATTGCATTAATCTTTTTGTTCCTTGCATTCTATACATTGTTTTTATTCCTTGCACCATCAGATGAAGGGGCAGAAACATTACATCTGGGACAAGGTGTTATTGATATCGTCGAAGCAGAAGCAACTGCAGATGCAGCACATATTACCTTAACCACTATTGGACGATATGCACTCTTAGAAACATTAGAAACACAACTAAAACAAGGCATACTTCCACACTCCTGTGGAGCATTGTATGCTGGAGATCATTGTCTCTTTAATGCAGAAAATTTTGTTTCTTCATTGTCTACAGAAACATCGCACCAATACATTGAAGCCGTACAATCATTACCATTTACAGTACCAACAAACACCTATCATTTCCGCACACGATTAGAAGAAACAAGTATTACGTTTGATGCGTCATCTAATGGTCTTGTCACGTATGAAACAGATGCAGAACGATCTCTTGATTTTATGCGTGAACCCTCTTTTATTGCGACTATTCCTTCACCATTACAACCTCTAGAACATTTACCGAGTCTTCTTACCTTGTATGAAACCTGTTTACTTACAAGTGCAGACGAACAATTAACAACAAACATCGCCGCACCATCAAATGGGCCTGCACCTGGAACATGTTTTTCTTCCGAGAAAGATATTAGTAATGTTCAAAAAATCAATGGCATTCTCACCTTTGATTATGAACTTCAAGGAACCTCCATTATCTCCTCATTTACAGTGCCAATAACCGTCGATCTTGAAGGATTTAAAAACTACTACTCGCTCGAGGATGTTGGCGAGTCCATTTAGTGCTCCACAACAACAATCTATAAAAACCACACTTTCACTTTTTAGTCTACTATGATGGGGTTAACATTAGCTGAAATTATTTCTACAATCCAAGAAAAAGCAGGACTTTCTGAAGAAGATATTAGACAAAAAATTACAGCAAAACGAGACAAACTCAGTGGCTTCGTCAGTGAAGAAGGAGCAGCGCATATCGTTGCAAATGAATTAGGCATTGACCTTATGGAATCCATACGGAAACATGGCATCAAAATAGAAAAACTAACACCCGGCATGCGTGTTGGTGTCACAGGAAAAGTCATTAAAATGTACGACGTACGATCCTACCAAAAAGCAGAACGTAGTGGAAAAATAGGAAGCTTTCTTCTCGGGGATGAAACAGGTGTTGTTCGCATTGTTATCTGGGATGAAAATCTCATTGCTAAAATAGAAAATGGCGAAATCAAACAAGACACTATCCTCAAAATTGACAACGGTGGCGTCAAAGAAAACAATGGCTACACAGAAATGCATTTAGGTAATTACAGCACTATTGAAATGAATCCAAACGGTGTAACCATCGAAGTAAAACAAATGCAACAAACAGCAACACAAGATCCAGAACAAATAGCCTTAGGAAAACTAAGTGAAGCAAAACCTGGAGAAACCATGTCTATCTATGGTACCATTGTTCAAGTCTTTGATCCACGATTCTATGAAGGCTGTTCAGAATGTGGTAAAAAAAGAACAGAACAAGGATGTCCAACACATCCCAACGGGACAGCACAACATATTCCTATCTTAAACTTCTTCGTTGATGACGGACATGCAGGAATGCGTGGCGTGGCATTCAGAGAAAACGTTGCACAAATGTTACAAGCAACACCAGAAGCCGTTGCAGCATTAAAAGATAAACCAGAAGGGTTCGAAGCATTAAAAGCAAAAACATTAGGTAACCAATATCTTATGACTGGACGCATACAATCTAATGAAATGTACAACCGATCAGAGTTTATGGTGCGCAATATTCATGAAGCAGAGGCAAAAACCATTTTAGCTAAATTTTTAAACTAACTTTTCCCTTAAAATGACTATGAAAAAGAGACGTGCTAGGGAAAAGACGAAACTCTCCCCTCCTCGAGGGCGAGATGTTTTTGTCTTAACAATGTTACTCGTATTATTGATGTTCTTAGTGTTAGCAAGTGATAATTCTTTATCCGGTGCAGCAACAGGAAATTTCATTATTGGGTCAGGGCCTGTGCCGTACCAAGATGAACTATGGGAAGTACCAACATGTACTGATAGTAGTGCCGTTGAAGTTGCACGAGAATTAATTGTTAATTATGGCTGTGAAGAAAGTAATTGTTACCAAGCAGCATATGGATTGACCTTGCCCTATAATGTTATTGTTCAAGTAAATGGTTGTACATCAGACGATCGAACTGAATGGATCAGTTTCTGTAATAAAGCCGTCGATGCTCTTTGTGCTTAAAAAAGACTTCCCACACTTCTCGTCCACCACAGATTTCTTTAAATAAACCGTTCATTTTCTGACTCTGTCCTGAGAGGACATATTAAACATAAAACCCTACGGGGCCTGTACCTCAATACAGGTAGGAGAAAATACAATGGAAACAAAAGATACGAAAATACGTTCTTTAGACAAAGCGCCAACGAGACCATATAAGGAATGGAAGGCGGGAAATTTACAAGCAGCTGTTTGGAAAAATAAAAAAGACATGGAAGATGGTTCTGAAGTAGAATACAAAACTGTAAGTCTTACACGAAGCTATCGTAAACCTGGAGAAGATCTTTGGCGACACGATTCTATCAACCTTCGTCGTAACGACATACAAAAAGTATTGCTCGTTCTTACGAAAGCACAGGAAGATATGCTTCTTTCAGATAAACCAGATGGCAACGATTAATGGATGTGATATTATGACAAAAGAAATGAAACTAACCGACCTTCCAGGCGTCGGAGCTGCAACTGCTGAAAAACTCGTTGAAGCAGGATTTGATACACTGATGGCACTCGCAGTAGCGAGTCCTGGGAAAGTTGTAGAATTTGGTGGTGTCAGCGAAGCTGTCGCTAGAAAAATAATCAACTCTGCTCGTAATTCGCTAGACATGGGCTTTGAAAGTGGTATTGATCTCATGGAAAAAAGAGACCAAGTAACTAAAATAAGTACAGGATCACAAAACATCAACGCAATGCTTGGTGGTGGTATGGAAACAGGAGCTATCACAGAATGTTATGGTGCATATGGTTCAGGGAAAACAAGTATTGCTCACCAGTTAGCGGTTAATGTGCAACTCCCAAAAGAACAAGGTGGTGCAGATGGCATTGCTGTATGGATTGATACAGAAGGGACGTTACGTCCAGAATATTTGAAACCTATCGCAGCAGCAAAAGGACTCGATCCTGATGAAGCGTTAAAAAACTTTCGAGGTGTTCGTGCGTTCAACAGTGACCATCAAATGTTGTTAGCAGAAAAAGTAGAAGATCTCATTAAGAAAGATAATCTGCCTGTCAAATTGATTATACTCGATAGTCTCATGGGACATTTTCGGAGTGAATTTGCCGGTCGAGGAACACTAGCAGATAGACAACAAAAGTTGAACAAACACTTGCATGCATTATTGAAATTAGCAACACAACACAATCTTGCTATCTACATTACCAATCAAGTCATGGCAAAACCAGACACATTCTTTGGAGATCCCACCGAACCTATTGGTGGACACGTTGTTGCTCATACCAGTACCGTACGTGTTTACTTACGGCGCGGAAAAAAAGGAACCAGAGTTGCTAAACTTGTTGATGCACCAGCATTACCTGACGGTGAAGCAGCATTCATGGTAACGCCCGAAGGAATAAAGGACGTATAATTACGTTCTTTGTCCGGAGACGTCTTCGAAACATATTTATTCTGGTTTCATCTTAGAATATAGTGGGTTACTCAGGCGAATTAGAATCAGGCGAAGAACTTGTGTTGTATAGTTTTAGAAGAGGTGAACAACTCTTTAGACCTCCACGTTTGAGAATACTTGTTAATCGTGCACGGAGAAATCTTGAGTGTATTGCAGATGAACTTCCTGAAAGAAAAGATATTGTAACATTGTCATATGGTCTGAATGCCTTTCAAGGAGAACAATGTGTTGGTTTTGCAACAGGTGATGAAGATCTTGTTGGCGCACCCACCAGAGGTCTTGCTACGTTTAGAAATAGATACAGTGCTTTTCTGGGTAATCTACTAGAAATTGTGCACATGCCTGGCTTTGCGTTTGGATTCACCATTCACGTCACAGGATTTAGTGTCTCTTCTTTAGGTGATTCTGATACTTCATCATAAAGCGTCCCTGCCAGGACTCGAACCTGAATCGCAGCCTCCGCAAGGCTGTATGCTATCCATTACACCACAGGGACTTGTACGAAATCACCTTCTTGTGCTTTTTAAAACCTCTTCTTCAGGAAGATTTATAAATCAACATTTGAGGATCCAATTACAATGGCAACAAAACCAACCACCTGCTCAAGCACAGGAGTGAACATCGCTAACAATAAAGGAAGCGTTGTTTTTGACTGTCCGCAATGTGGTAAACAAAAAATTGTTCGATCATACAATGCTCGACAGACTTCAGTAACCTATACCTGTCCAGAATGTTCATTTGAAGGACCTAACTAAGATGGCAAAAGTTATCATCAAATTCAAAGTCATGCCCGAAAGTGCAGAATCCGATCTTGGAGATGTGAAAAAAACAGTTTCTACAGCTATCGAATCCTTTGGTGGTATTATCAATGGTGATCTTACTGAAGAACCTGTAGCGTTTGGTCTAAAATCCATTCACGTTTCCTTTGCATATGATGAAGGTAAGGGAACAACAGATGATCTTGAAGACCAACTAGCGGCAGATGACAATATTCAAAGCGTTGAAGTTTTAAGCGTCGGCCGCGCAATGGGATAATCCTTAAAAACCCCTTTTTCATTCTTTCAGTATGGCTGAAGAAACACCGAAGTGTATTTTTTGTGGAATTATTGATGGTAGTGTTGGCAGCGCTAAAATTTACGAAGATGAATTAGTTATTTGTGTCCTAGATATTTTTCCAGCAACAAAAGGACACTTGCTCGTTATTCCAAAAAAACACGTTTCTGTCAGTACACAATTAGATGATACAACAACAGCACATGTCTTCGCCTTTGCAAATAAAATATCATCCATTCTCTTTGATGCTATGGGTGCACAAGGAACAAATATTTTTTTAGCTAATGGACAAGTAGCAGGACAAAAAGTAGACCATGCTGGCGTTCATGTTATTCCACGATATACAGATGATGGATTAAAACTAGAATGGGAAACCAAACAAATAACAGAAGACGAACTCAAAGATACCTTTACAAAACTCTCATCTAAACTACAACCAACTGAAGAACAACCTCAAGCACCTGTTGTTCAAAAAACTGTAGAACCAGAAGTTGTTCAAGAAACCGTTGAAGAAGAACCTGTTGAGGAAGAATCTGACGACGATGTTTTACCTTAGAACAATCCTAAAAAAAGAACATCACCAATAAGTAATGTTATTACAATAGCAATCCAAAATGAAGGGACGAATGGTACGCCTTCTTTTACAATAACCTTCTTTATTTTTGCATTGATTAATTTTTGAATCGAACGTTTATCAATACCATACGCTTTTACCTTGTATAATAATTTCTTTCCTTTGTATACATCATCTTGAATCCAATCACCCTCTGTTAATTGTGATGGTGTAAGAGACGTATACATGCACGCATGTTCCACACTCTTTATTGCAATCGTAATATAGGGCAATGCTAGTAAAACAAGAGCAAGAAGACCAAAGAGCATTTGTTGTGCTTGCGGTAGATTGAGTGTTATTGTTAAGAGTCCAAAGATAACAGCAAGACACCACACCATTAGTTTCATTCTCTTCATTTTAGGTACTTCCTTCTCTTTTTTGAACGCACGTTTGAATGCCTTACGATGTTTTATGGCTAACACTATCGCAGCACCAGCACCATACAATGCACCGATAAGTAAAATGTTAATAAGTATCACAGCTGGGAACGGAAGAACACTTTCTACAACCAAATAACTTGGCGCTTGGGCAAACGCCAAACCAAAGCCAGCTAATAATTTGGTATCACCGCCACCCCACTGACGCGTCAAATACATGACTGTCCCAAAAGCAGCAAACAAACCAAAGACAAGTAAACTTGTTGTTAATAATGTAACATCTCTCGTAATGATAACTTCAAGAATACGCGTTGCACCAACAAAGAAAATGAGACCATAACTAATCCAATCAGGAATTTCACGTGTTTTAATATCAGCAAAAGCAGCAGCAGTTAATGCAAGAAGGACAGCAACAGTGACAATCACATCAAAAATAAACAGCATATAAAAAGCATTGTGCATATGTTTATAAGTTTGACCATATCAAGCTGCATATGATTTCCATTATTGGCGCAGGTCCTGTAGGTAACTATCTTGCAGCACGCCTTGCACGTGACGGCCAAAACGTACAGGTCTTTGAAGAACACCAATCAATAGGTGCACCCGTAGCATGTACAGGAATTTTAACCTCATACTTATCTGACTTTTTCACCGTCGATCCAGAATATGTTGTGAATACAATAACAGCAACAGATGTCTATGCACCTGATGGATCTTCTGTACGCATTCCTTTAAAGAAAAATTTTATTGTTGATCGAACGTTATTTGATGCACACCTTGCTGAAGAAGCACAATCTTCAGGTGTGACCTATCATACAGGATGGCGGTTTACTGACTATCAGAAAAAGAATAATCAGTATCAGTTACACTTTTTACAAGGAAAAACAGCGACAACAAATGTGCTTGTCGGTGCAGATGGGCCAAGTAGCGCTGTAGCTCGTTCGGCAGGAATTTTTGGTGAACGTTCCTTTGTTGTCGGACATCAAGCACGTGTGCGCTTACGAGAAAAAGTAGATCCGAGTGTTATTGCCTTCTTTTTAGATGAACATAACTATATTGGGTGGATGGTTCCTGAAACAGATCGTATTGTTCGATTAGGTGTTGCCTCACACATTAATGTTAACAAACATTTTTCACAGTTATTAAAAAAATATCCAGGTATATTATTAGGATGGCAAAGTGGACCAATACCCATTTACAATCCACGTTTGGACATTGAAAAAGACAATGTGTATTTGTTAGGTGATGCAGCGACACAGGTTAAAGCAACAACCTATGGTGGTATTATTCCTGGTATGCATGCAGCGGATGTGTTAAGTAATGTTTTGCATAAACAATTGTCTTCAGGTTCATATACGAAAGGTGTTGCGCAAACAGCAGGAAAACATTTAGGAAAACATTTACTTCTAAGAAAACTCATGAATAAATTTACACCAGAAGATTATAATCGATTAGTGCAATTGTGTGCAAGTAAACGTGTGCGTGATACCTTGCATAAATATGATCGTGAATATCCTGGAAAATTATTGATGGCACTTGCGGTACAAGAACCACGTTTCTTAGGATTTAGTAAAGTGCTCTTGCGATCTTCTCGTTAAAGATCGTCTTCAAGTCTGTTAGGACCTGGGCGGTCTAAACGGCCGCTAAGAACTTCATCAGTAATATCTTTTGTTTGCATTTCAGTTGTGCCTAGGATGTACTTGTTATCACTGCTAAGACGGAATGTTGTGTAGGGTACTTGTATTGTTATACGGTCTATCTTTACCGGTTCAGGTTTCTTCGGTGTTGTACATCCGGGAAGAATACTTGCGTATAATGCTGCAGCTGTTAATAGTGGTGTTAGTCTTTTCATTGTTAGGGCCTGCCTAATACATAAACGTTCGGATCATCAAGTGGTGTGTTTGATGTTTGCCCTAGGTAAGGAAGTGCACTTCCAAGAGAATCTAAGGCAATCATTACATTAATTGCGTTGTCGTCTCCAGCTAATCCACGGACATGGAGGGGAAGGACTACTTCCGAGTCTCCTCTAAAGATTCCAAGTGCTTGTGTGCGTATTGATTTCCCGTCACCCTGTAATGTATTTTTGATTATGCTTGATCGTAAACCATTTGCTTCAAGAATTGTGTTGCCTTGTTGGTGTTTTTCAACGAGTTCACTTAAATTACCAATTGTTGTTGGTTGTCTATTCCATGCGCTGTTACCGATCCAACCTGCTGCGACAAGTGCGGCTGTTATTCCAAATCTTTTACCATTATCTTTGTTAACCCATGAGGGTTTTGAAATATTTCTATACCATGCATCTGCCATTGTGTTGTTCTCCTTGAGATTTATTTTGTTGTTTCCTTCTTTATAAGACTTTTTATTGTTATCACTCTTTAGGTGTTACTATAATGTTCCTAGATAGTCTCTGAACTCTGGACTGATCATTACTTCATCTAGGGGTATGTGCCATTCACCTTGTGTATATCTTATCAAATCATCACTGGCAACAGGAATAGTTACATGGCCTGGTGATTGAAGATGTGCAGGAACATTATCTAGTACGAGAAGAATATTTGTTATATCGGGATTATCTGTTCGTTGTACACAGAGTGGATTAGCTATTAAGGGTGTATCTGATGCGCCTATTTTGCTCTGTAATTTGAATACTTCAAAACCACCTGATATTACTGATCTTTCTTGTGCAGCATTGTATCGTCCACGAATTTCATCATGAGCTGTATCTAACGTTGTTGTTAAAGGGTCTGTGTGGTGTGCGAAGGTGTATTTTGTTCCTTCTCTGTAATCATTACTACATGCGTTAAGTAATCCTGCTCCAACCAATAAGGCTGCACGTAAAGGTTTCATGGGTTTTTGATTGAAAACTATCCTTATAAAACTTGTGTTATTTACTACTTTGAAGTAGCTATGTAATCTTTCCGGAAATTTCGGAAAAACCTCTTTTAAGGAGATTGTCCTCTCAATACCATGAATTACACAGACTATGGCCCTGATTACTCTGGCTATACAGAAGGCACCATGTATTACTTTGCCCCTGATCCAGGCAAAGGAAGAGCCTTAACACATGATCAATTCCAAGAGTTGTACAACTTTCATCCAGAACCCTCCTTTTTAGAACAACTCGTCAATACATTATCTCCTGTTATTGAACCAGAATTTATTATCGGAACATTAGCAACTGTTGCACTAACCATTGGACTCTATGCATACGCACGATACACTGCAAAAACATCCCCTTTTGAAGAACATTCCTTCGCATACGAACCAAAAACAGAAGGACGCGCATGGTGGTACGACAAATAACCCATCAGCAACCTTTAAATATCGACTTCACCCCTCCGAAACATTGAGGTGGTTACTATATCTATGCAGAACTCTTTCTTTCATAAAAAAGGCGAAGGCGAAACACGGTCTGCTTCCTATCTCATTCTCATGCTCGCACTTTTCTTATTAGTCTACATGATACTCTTGCCTTCAGGTGAAAAAGAACTTATCATACAAGACATGGGCGGCGTTGCTATTGGCAATCCAACCACACAAGTAGGACCCTACGGAAATAATCCTGTACCCTACGGTGGCATTGACGATGGAGGTTTTCTCTTAAGCAATGAAGGATTACTTTTTCTTGACTCACCCGGACTCATGCGACCCTTGTTACAAGACGTCACACAAAAACCCTTAGCAAGTGTTAACTTATTTTCCATAGAACAAAAACGATACGAAACACTCGCAGCAAATATTCATCTTTCAAGTACGTTGGCATCAAAAGATACCGTAGAATTTATCTTTACCATTGATGATCTTGAAGACTTATCAGACGTACAATTATTATTCTTTATCCTAGATGGTGACGGTGATTTGACAGTTACCCTTAATGGTGTTACTGTCCTTAACGGAGCAGTACAAACAGAACAACTACCTCTTACATTACCTTCATCATTATTGACAACCGTTAACAGACTAACGTTTAGTGTAAACAAACCAGGCATCTTCGACTTTATGTTTCCGAATACATACCATCTTAGAGACATCGTTCTCATAGAAACACACAGTGTTACCAACAACGTAGAATCACGACAATTTGTTTTATCTGATAAAGATGTTTATGACTTAGACCACTTAAGTTTGCTCTTTAGACCAAACTGTTTTACTGTAAATGAACAAGGACGGCTAGTCATACGATTAAATAATAATCTCATCCATGACGCGTTAATTGTTTGTGACGCAGGACTCGTTGCCATAGACTTTAGTCCAAGTGACATTGTACCTGGGCGAAATGTGTTAGACTTCTTCATAGACCAAGGACAATATACATTGGAAAATGTCGTTGTTGAAGGAGACTACGCGACAACAAACTTCTACAAAGCATCCTTCGACGTTGACCCACCAGACATGGCAGCCATCTTTGACGGAGCCTCTGTTGTACTACGTGCATCATTTTTGAACGATGGATACACCAAAGAAGGAACAATATTTGTTAACGGATATCCATTACCCTTTGATACACATCTTAATGAATTCGTTGCAAACTTAGATGGACTCGTCTACGAAGGACGTAATATTATTAGTGTTCTTCCCGATACCACGTTTGAATTTATTAACCTCGAGGTCTTCCTCGCCTAACGGAGGCCTACATTATGCCAGATGGTGATGAAAAAAGTCCTGGAATTATAAAACGTCTCTTTGGTGCGGCAGGTAAAGGTGCACGTAAAGTAGGACGAGGCATACAAAAAGCTCCAGAAATTGCCGATACCACTGATGATTTTGTTAGCAGACTTAAACCCCTCGCCGTTCCAACATTTGGGTTACTTATTGCCTTATGGTTCTTTCGAGGACAAGCAACTATTTCATTTTTTATTCTCGTGCTCATGGGCTTTATGTATGTTATCTTCGTCATTAAACTTTTACATTTAGAGAAATTTGTCACATTATCACTCATCATTGTAGTCTTATGGTTTGGCCTATCGTTTCTTGCACAAGGAACAGACAGTGGTCTTTGGCGCGTTGGAACAACCATGGCAGCAGATATTGGTCTTGACAAAGTCTTTGGCACCGTAGCAGCATCCTTTAGCCAATTCGATCCAACCTCTGCAGCATACAATCAAGATCCCTTCGCACCAAAAATTGCTGAAGAACAACCCAAAAAAGGTGTGCGGTTTTATGACATAGATATACCACGAGACACTATAGAATCTGGAGAAGATATTGTCATTTACGGTTCAGCAGAACTTATTGCATTAACAGGAGATGGTCTATCCAATGAAGGTACAGATATTACCTTTACTTGTGGCATAACAAATGGCTTGTACAAATTATATGATGTTGGTGAGACCTATGAATCTTTGACGAGTGATCGTCGCTTTGAAAAAGAGGGAATCATGAATTTACACGGTCCTGAAAGTAATGTTGTTACTGTATATCCCCAACAAGATGAAGATCTTGGCTTTGATTGTACCATTGAAAATATTATTTTTCCAGGATACTACCTAGATAATGATGGTAGTTGGATTCCTTTCTTAAAAGATACCCATCAAGATACAGTAACATTACAAGTAGCTGTTGAAGCCGTCTATAAAGACTTTACCACAATGACTTCTTTACGCGTCTATAACACAAAACAAGAAACTATCAAAACAGAAGGTGGACGTAAAAAAGTTATGGCAACTATTACTGATTCATTAAATAAAAATGGTAAATTACAAAGCCAATGTGTGAGTGGTTGTGCGTTTACTGCACTTGCATTAGGAACAACCTTCCAACCAATAACTGAAGTTGGAAAATATCCCTTACGTGTTAATCTTCGAAAAGACAAAGACTTCTATGGTGATATCTTATCACTTACATCGTTAGAAGTTCGTGTCCCTGAAGGTGATGATGGAGGAGGACGTTTTGAATTAACAGGATGTAAAGGGTTTGGACCTTTGGATGACACCAGTCATGCTGTCCTTGATAAATCAGATGTGTACTTACAAGATGTCAATGAAGAATTAGCAGAAGATGATTATGCCATTGCAACCGACTTTAGTTTTGACTGCAACTTTATTGTTGTTGATCCCTATGAAAAGAAAGGAAAGTTCAGTGAAATATATGCGCGTGCAACCTATGATTATATGGTAGATATGCAACGGCCAATTTTTGTTCAAGAAGACCTGTCAGTTACAGAAGAACAGGTGCCGCAATTTGATGAAGGTTCTTCAGTAGGCGATGGATACTATGGTGATTATGTGGAAGGTGACTCAATTGTCTTTGCTGAGTAAAATTTCTTTGTTCGTGTTGTTATTATTTGTTACAGGATGTGCTCTTGTGGGAGGGGGTGGCGGTTCACAACGCGCTACAAATATTAATCCTCTATTGAATTCTTTTGGTGGAGAAGATACCACTACAGGAACGCCTAAAGCGCCAAGCATTCCAGGTCCACAACGCGGTGTTGTTGTTGCCTTCAAAGAAAACAAACCAACCGTTCCTATTAAGAAAGATTTTGTTGTTGGTGTTGTTGTAGCTAATTACTTAGACACACCGTTGATTAATGGAAAACTTTCTCTTTGGGATTCAAGTCCCTTACAAGGCTTTGATGACATGGTCGATCTTTCGGTGGGTTTAGCTGGAGCACATTATGAACTCGATAACAAAGGAAAAACAAACTTTTACCAACCAAGCATACAAACACAAACATCACCTCCATCATCTTATATCCCTTCAGCAAAACTAGGATATATACCTGAGGGGTCTGTTACACAATTCTTTGCAGAAGTTATCTACGATGTGCGTGGAGAAGTTGTTATAAACTTTTGTATTACAAATGAAGAAGGAGACTATGATGAAGATTGTTCGTCAACAGAAACCTTTACTTCAAGCACCCTTGGCGATCACAATGCAAAACTTCCTGTAAGTATTAAATCAATGAAAAAAACATTTTATTCAATGGATGAAACAACTGTTATGTTAAATGTAGACTTTGTTTTAATCAATGTAGGTGGTGGTGAAGTTATTGATCCATTAGATGTTGGTGGTTACCATGATGACATCTTACGATTTAATCTTCTTGCCTTAAGTGGTGCTGGTGCTTTTTTCTGTGACTCACCAGATGATATTAAACAAAATCCACTACTCCAACAAAACCAAGCATCATCATTGCCTTTACGTTTAGATATTTCTCAGGGTGAAGCAACCGTTCATTGTTCTGCGCCGGTATCCGTTACTGATACCAACCAATTTACACAAATTAAAACATCCTTAGATTATGGCTATCGATACGTTGTAGACACAGGAGAAATACCCATTGAGGGGTAGATTTTTAAATGACGAGACGCATACAAAACACCATGAGGTTACAAAAAAAAGGGTTGACCATTAGTGTACTCCTTATTGTATCACTCTTTCTTTTAGGTTGTGAAGCTGGTGATGATGAATTAGAACTTCTTGAAGGACCATATGTGGGGGGTAATGATGGTGTAGAATTTGCCTTTCAAGAAGATGAACCTCCGCAAGCTGTTCTAGATGATAGTCAACAAGAATTCTTTATTACATTACTTGTGCGAAACCAAGGTGAATATACTATTCCTGATGGTGAAGCTATTGCTTCATTAAGTGGTATTGATGCAAAAGCCTTTGGATTAACGTCAATGGACGCAACAAATACCGTTCCTATTCAAGGAACATCAAACGATCAAGGATTCCTTCTTGAAGGTGCAGAAGAACTCTTAGAATTTAAACCAGCAAAATATGTGAACGATGTTGCTGCAGACTTTAGTGTACCCTTACGTGCAGACCTTTGTTATGGGTATAAAACAGAAGGACTTGCTCATCTTTGTTTGAAAAAAGACGTTGTCCAACAGTCCATTGAAGACGTATGTTCAACGACCAATCCGGATGTTGACTTATTCAATTCAGGAGCACCAATCCAAGTAGAGAATTTACGGCAAAAAGCTATTGGCTCTGATAAAGTGCAAATCTCCTTTACTATTCGAAACGTTGGTAGTGGTATTGTGTACTTACCTGGTTCATTTACTGATTCATGTAAAGGCCAAAATGATGTGAAAGACATGGTTCATGTGATGTTAGATAATCCTCAAGATAACTTTGTTCCAACATGTAGTAGTTTTGCAAAGACGAATGAAGGAGATATTAGACTTGTTGGTGGAAAGAAAGATATTACTTGTACAGTATCAACATCAGACTTACAAGACGTGAGTTATCAAGACTTACTCATTGTTGAAGTATCTTATGTCTACAGAGAATCTGTTTCAACCGTGCTTAATGTACAAAACGCTATCTGAATCCTTAAATAGGTGTATTCTTTTTTTGTTCTATGCAATCACTTCGTGTATTATCTGAAGAATATCGCTCGTGTGATCGATGTTCAGAACTTGCTTCAACGAGAACACAAGTGGTCTTTGGTTCACAGCATTTGCAACCTTGTTCTGTCATGATCATTGGTGAAGCTCCTGGAAAAAATGAAGATGAAACAGGCGAACCGTTTATTGGCAGAAGTGGAGAATTGTTGAATGGGCTATTGAAGGATATTGGATTAGAACGGTCTGATGTTTTTATTACTAATACGATATTATGTCGTCCACCTGGTAATCGTAATCCCAAGAAAGAAGAATTAACGCAGTGTCGTACGCGATTAGATCAGACGATTGCATTGATTGACCCTACGGTTATCATTACGTTAGGTAATTTTGCCACACAATATATGTTAGATACGAAAGAAGGTATTACGAAGTTACGTGGGAAGGTCTATGAGCAACAGGGCCGTTCAATCATTCCCATGCCTCATCCTGCGACATTATTGTACAATGGGCTCTCTGAAGAGCTTTTTTCGTTGTTTCGGCGTGATTTTCAATTAGTAAAGGGTCTTTTGGATGGTAGACGGCCTCCTGGTGAGTCACAACAAACATTATAGTTCCTACTTGAAAGTAATAACAAATAGAAAGGTTTATAAGGAGTTGGCGTTCATACAATCCTACGATGGCACCACAATCTTACAGTAAAATAATTTTACTCATAGCACTTGCATTCGCATTAGTACCTATAGCAGAAGCAAGTTACCTAAACGATTACTACGGGCCATCATATGGTACTAATTATTTTAACGGATTCAATTCCAATACTAAACAAAACACAAACAGCTTTGGACACAATACCAACCAATTTTCAAACTTTAACAACTACAACTCAAACTCCTTCTTTGGAGAAGGCTTCTCAAACAACAACTTTGGAACATTTTTACAACAAGGAAACATCAACAACAATGATGGACATAATTTTAACAAAGACCCTTGTGCAACAAAAACAACTCACGGCAACTTCGATGGAAAAGGCCAAGACTTTACAATCACAGAAAAAGTATGTGACGGGATCAGCGGTAATTTTTACAAAGACAATAGCTACCAAAACGCTGTCAATAACAAAGTAGGATACAACCAAAAATCAGTTGGTGTTAACGGCTTTGTTGATTCAGTCTCCAAATCAAATAAAGCAAGTGGCACAAACTCAAATATGTTTGATAATAGCTTCGTATCAAGTTACAAACAAACAACCTTCGGAAAAGGTACAAAACTTTATTTTAATTAATTATCCAATATAGGATAATGAATCTTCTTCATCACTTTCTTCAACAACAGAGACTTCTTTCTTACTCTTCTTTACTTTCTTTTCAGGAGTAGCATTAGACTGTAACGTTCTATCAATATCTTTTTCTTTCAAATTCAACTGCAATAATTTGTTTAACCGTTTCACTAAATGACCAGCTTCATGCAATCCAATATATCCAGGACTTTCAAACGTTTCTACCAACATAGAAATAGCAGGAATATCCTTCTTCCCAGCAAGACCAGGTAAAATTCCTGTCACACCAACAATAGGACCAATAAACTCATGCAATTCTTTCTTCGGTTTAGCACCAGCCATATACTTCTTAATAACTTTCTTTGAATTACCTGTTACATACATCTGAGGCTTCTTAGGAATATCTTGTAAAGCAATACCACCCAAACTAATAATCTCCTTACCCTTTGTCTTTTCAAACGTATCTAACACCTTACGACAAAACGAACGACACGACACTTCAGAACCCGGTTGTACATCACCAGACAATAATAAAATAGTCTTACCCTTTACCTTAGCAACATGCATATCAATAGACGGTAATTCGATAATATTTTCTTCATTCACAAACACATAATGTGGTAGCTCATCAGAATGTAGTTCGTATACCTTCTTCGCCTTTAACGCATCAATCAAATATTCAACAGCAATCTTACCTACATTACCCACACCAGGCAACCCTTCAATAAGAATAGGTGCTTGTGCCGTTGTTCCTTTAATTTTATCTAACGTCCAGGTCATTGTTGTTCCTTTGCCATCCTTCTGTATTTACCATACTTATCTTCAAGACTAAACTTAGCAGGTTTCGGTGTGACCGTTACTGTATCACATATACTGCACTTTCTTTCTAACGTAAAGGTTGAACATGAAGGACATCGCAAAATTTCAGTCTTCATTTCTTGCCCTTCTGCACATCTAACGTTCCTTCACCCTTTTCAATTTCCTCACGAATAACATCAATAATCTCATTCGTTTGCTCTTCCGCCTTCTTTGGTTCAGCCGTTGTTAACGTAACACTATATCGTGGAGCAGAAATATACGACACCTGAGCATCATACGATTGTTTTTTTGCAAACATCTCACCTTTCTGTAATGATTTCTTAATCACTTCAATACCATCCTTTGTAGGACATGTTAATTGGAACTCACGAAGAACCTTAACTTCTTGCGGTTTCAAACGTGTTTTAATGACGCTTTCTAACGCATCAGCAGACTTCTTATCAATGCCTAACGATGCAAGGTTAGTTTCACCTTCAGCAACCTGTTGAAAACCAAACCCAATCGTTTCGTATGATTCCATTACTTTTGTACGAACAAGATCATACAACTTATCACCATCAATCTTCAATTGTTTTGCAACAGAATCAATAATCTTTTCACATTTTTCTTCAAGTTTTAACTCTTTAATTTTATTTAATCGCTGACCTGTTGTCACACGACGTAAGGATAAATCCAAATTACCATAGCGCTCGTTCTTACGAAGAACCTTACACACAATTTTCTTACCTTCTTTAACAAAATCACGAATCGTACGAATACGACCAGGAGAAATTTCAGAAATATGGATAATACCATCACGATTTTCATACTCATCTAATGTAACAAAAACAGTTGTTCGTTGAATACGCTTAACCGTACAAATAGTGATCTCACCTTCGTTCGGAAATCCTTGATGCTTAAACCGCATTGTTATGTGAGAACCTCAAGAATCCTTGCTTTAATAGCACCCTTGCCCCCTTGAGGTTTAGCCAGCATTGTGCCACAGACCGTACAAGAAACTGTCGTAGACGGCTTGCCAAAGATAACCTGATTGTTCTTACACTTCGAACAACAGACCTTGATGAACTTACTTGTATGCATGTTTGTCATTTTCTTGAAATATCTCTTGATTGTTTATAAGGCTTACGACTGCCACAATGTTTAAATAGCTCCTGAAACCTTCAAAAACCTATGAGAGGTGTTCGCGTTCACAATACAGGAATTTCTACAGCAACACATAGAATCTTTACAGGCGTTACCATTACGTTTGGACTCCTCATGGCCTTAGTCTTCATAACGACGCCGAACGCAGGACGTATTACAGGGTACAGTGTCCTATCAGATTTATATGGGAATGCAGGACCTGCAGTTCTAATGTTTACTTTAATACTCGTTATAGGATTATACCTGCGATTCGTAGAATAATTACACTGCCTTATCTTCAATAGATAATTTCTTCGTTCTCTTTCCAGACGAACGCACTTGTGTCTTATTACACACAGAACATTTCAAACGAAAATCAGACTTCTTTGATGTTTTAGCACCCATACGCTTCCACGCAGATAATGCCTTACGAGAAAATTTACCATGATTACCAAAACCAGTCTTAGCAGAACCTCTCTTACTCAAACGCGCAATAGAACCAATACGTAACGTGCCACGTTCTTTTTTCTTTGCGAGAGCTACAGCATGTGTTGTTTGCGTCTTACAAAACTTACAAAATGTTCTTCTCGTTTTGGGTATTTTCAACTTGTACTTCCTCAACGCGTTTTCGTTGGACTAGCAAATTAGCCGTTTTCGTTGGCAAGAACGACATATCTTCTTGCTCAAACGGGCCATACACATTCAAGTCATCTGCCACAAACTTTGGGACAGCATGCACGAATCGTACCATTTTGCCGTGTGTAGGCTCCTTTTGGGCTGTTTTTATATCTTTTGGTACGGTATTTCGTTGAATACTCACCGTCTTTTCTTGTAATATATTTTCAACAACACCCCCACGATACGTATTCAACATATCCAACGTTTCTTCATACAAGCGCTTTTCTTCAGGCAACATGTTTGCTCCTGCTTCTTTTACCCCTGCACGCGAAGAAAGGAGTGCCAAATTCATCATTTTATTCTCACGTTTTTCATACAATTCACGAATAATCTTTCTCGCACTCTCTAACTGTAATTGCGTCTTCTTTGTATCAGCAGCAAAAATTGAATCACCCTGTTGTTCGGTCTTGAGAATCGCACCTTTTTCTTTAAGATATTCAACCGTCTGTTGAAAAAAGGTCTCTTCTAATGACTGGAGTTCCGGATTCATCTTTTCCTTTCGTAATAATTCAAATAAGGTTTCAAAGGTTAACATTTTAGAAGAAATACACATGACGCTTTATTAACATTTATGTCCCGGAAAGCTTATAACACCATTTTAAAGCAGTTTTTTCGTGAAATTAAAAACGTTTCCGGAAGACTTTCGCGTTGTAGAACATTCATCATTTCCTCTTGATGGCACAACAGGAAAATATGTGTACGTTCGTTTAACCAAAAAAAACTGGAATACCGCATCCGTTGTTAAAGAAATTGCTCATGCATTACATATTAGTTTGAAACATATTGGATACGCAGGCAACAAAGATAAACATGCTATAACACAACAATATCTTTCTTTACCCACATCTGTTGTACCAGGAATTAAAACATTTACGCTTGACGATGTAACCCTAGAAATTATTGGTTACGGTGATGAACGATTAACCCTTGGAGACTTGGACACAAACACCTTTACGATTATTGTACGGCAATTAACACGAGAAAAAGATCTTACCTTTGATAAAATAAAAAACTACTTTGGTGATCAACGATTTGGCCATGATAACCAAAATATAACTCTCGGAAAACTTCTCTTACAAGGAAACTTCAAGGAAGTTTGTTTATTATTAGACTTAGAGGTGGTGGAAAATAATTACATTCAAGCATTGCATACCATAGATAAACGAACACTTCGGTTGTATATTGCAGCGTATCAATCACACCTTTGGAATCTTGTAGCTACAACGCTTGATGAAGGTGAAACACTGGAAATTGTTGGCTTTCTCACAGAGTATTCTACAGAAACAATACAACAACAATATGAAACCTTGCTTGCAAAAGATGATCTTACCAAAGACTCTTTCATACTCAAATCATACAAAGAACTCAGCATGGAAGGAGACAAACGACCCTTGTTTATAGCTATTACCAATTTTAATGCAACATGGGTAGATGACACTGCATACCAAGAAAAAAAACAATGCACCCTTACATTTACACTAGGAAAAGGCTCTTACGCAACAACATTTGTTAATACACTCTTTCATTAACTGTGGAAAACTATATAAGGGCAAACTCGTCTTACAGCCTCTATGAGAGGTGCAGCACAGGAGCGAAAACTCCTCCACGAACATGAATTAGTTTTAGCAACATTCACATTTGTTTTCCTCGTGGGTGGATTTATCTTTTGGGGATATGATGTTGTTGCAACGGGATACTACTTAGGAGATAGTGAAGATCCGTATACAACAACAGAAACATTTGAAGCCCTTCTTACTGAAGAAAAAATAGTAGACGTTGCTGTAAGAAACACAGCAGACCCTGCACTCAGCACAACAGCATTAGTTATTATAGATCTTGATGAAAAATGTGCTATTACCACAGGTGAATTGCCCATACTTAGCGATCCCTGTTCATTATTTACAACAACACTCCTTGGAGACTCAACACTCAATCCAGGTGAAGCAACATTTATTCGTATTGCATTTACCTCAGAGATAGAACGAAGTGCAACACTTACCCTTAATGTTATTACAAACGATGGTATTGATACCATGGACTTTTCTTTTAATGCAGTAACTGAATTAACAAAACCAGCAACACAAGACAGCTTAGTTGGAACAACACAAACTGATGCAGCGTTCTTTACATCATTACTTGATGCATTACGTGCATTCCTCGGTGGTGATGGTGTTGTTGTACCAGAAGCATTAGAAGATCCTGTCGTTTACGTTCATGGTCTATCTTCTCTTGGTTTTACAGAACCAAGTCTTTTCTTTGGATCACTTAACATCGAACAAGGAGCGCAAGCAACACAATCCTTTGCCATAGAAAATATTGGAACAACTACTACGTCTGTTACAGGAATAACCAAACCAACAGGGCTTATTGTTACACCACTCAATGGATTTACTCTTGCTCCTGGAGAACGACAAACCGTCGAAGTAACCTGTACGCCGCAGATTATTGGTGGACTTGAAACACCATCCTTACTCTTCCACACAGCTAGAGGTGATGCACCATTACGTGTTTTATGTATAGGTGTTACCAGTGTCACAGAAGATACAGATAGGACGAAACCAATACTCACTGTTGTTCAACCAGTAGAAGGACAAGTACGTGATACCGTTTCCGTACGCGTTGAAGCATATGATGAAGGAACCATCGCAGACTTAGCACTTGTCAAAGCATACATTGGTTCAACACTTGTCAAGCGACTTAACACACCAACAACACCAAACAGTCACGTCTACGAATTTGATGTAGATCTTACTCGCTTTACAGGCATTGTTGCCTTTACCGTTGAAGCTGTAGACTATGCCGGTAATACCCGCGTTTCAGAACCAATTTCATTATGGATAACAGCAGAAGAAACAGAAACTGATACGGTTGTACAACCATTAGAAGATGTTGAAGAAGTTACAGAAGAAATAGTTATTGAACTTCCAGAATTAAATGTAGACTTACTTGTACGGCCAGCAAGCGGATCTGGATATACAGATCTTTCAACAGACCATGTTGTAGCAGGAGATCGTGTTGACCTTCGTTTAACATCAACGTTGGAAGGAACAAACTATCGCTTTGAATTTAAAAATGCAGCACTCGACAGTATCTCAGATTTATCTATTGATAGCGAAGACATCGTCTTCAAAACAATGGGTGATGGACGACGTATCATTGATATTCCAGATGATACACTAAAATCATTCATTACTCTTCTTGATGCAACGTCAGTAATATTACCTATGATTCAACCAGATGGGTATGAAATGGGAAAACCACTCGAAGTAACCTACTACAAAAACAATGGTGACACTTATGTTGTTTCAAGTACATACATAAAATCCTTTTCGCAAGAAGGAGACATAATTTATGTTGAACTTGACAAACGTGTTATTTTTGGTGATGTATAGAGGTTGATACCATGCGTTTTTTACCACTTGTTTTATTATCATTGTTACTCATCCTACCTGTAATCTCTGGTGCAGGTCTTGGCGGTGGTGGTGCAGGTGCACGTAATTTTGTTGTTGATGTTCCAGGAAACTTTGTTGCACTAGCAAATCGTGATTTAGGTGTTGATCTTGAAGTTGATGGCACAGTTCGTGCAAATGAACGTGTCTTTTTGCACAAAACTATTGATGGTGTTAATTACCCTGTAGGTAGATTTACACTATCTTTTCGTATTAATGACATTGGTGTTGATCCTTCTCTTGATGATATCATTGCCTTACTAGATGTTGATGCAAAAAAAGCAGTTATTGATATAGGGGATGTCTCACAAGCTTCAGGGTTGGTTGATTTATACATTCCTCAAACACCTGGCGATAATGCTATTGTTGTTTGTACAAATTCTCTCAACTTAGCAGGAACATACAAGGGTTGTGGTGGTATTGATGGTATTGTAGAAAAGTGGATTTACCCTGGTGGTTATACAGGGGACTTTCCTGTTACGGAATATGTTGATGATGGCATAGTTACACCTTTCTGGCGCGTTGCAGACTTAACGGGAACAGGCATCTTTTCGTTCTTCGTAAACTATGGTGGGGGGGAAGAAACTATTATTGAAGAAGGAGGTAACATAGATTTAGATATTGTTACCTTTTACACATACACTTCAAATGAAAACATTGAATACACTATCACCGTAAACGAAGTAGATTATTTATTTGTTGTTGATTATGTTGATCCACAAAATGAATATGCTTCTGTTTACATTGCAACACTTGATACAAGTTTTACTCTTGACGAAGGAGGCGTAGAAAACTTAGACTTAGATGGTGGTGGTGAAATAGATATGACGTTTGAAATAACCACACTTGATTACCCTCTTGTACATGCAAAAGTTGCTTTATTCCAACCACTTGCACTTCCAACATTTGCTCCACGAGAAAAAGATGCAACAGATAGTAAAGGCATCTTTTCTTCATCAGGTAATGTTTGGACGCGACTTCTTGAAACTAAGGATATAACCGAAGGAAAACTTACTCTTGCTGTTGTGAGTGTTCTTCTTGTCTTACTCTTCTTTGTCTTTGTTGGTGGAAAGCTTCTCGGTAAAGTCTGGAAAGCAACGTAAGACAGTACCTTTAAATAGCGCCCTCCTCTGCTTCTTTTTATGTTTAAATTCCTCAAAACAAAGGTAAAAGATGCTTTAACGAAGATGCAGAAGCGTGTTGATGAAGAAACACCGGTAGAGGAATCTGTAAAAAAACCAGAAATTTCAGTAGAAAAAACAACACCCAAAAAAGAAAAAACCGTTCAAACAATAAAAAAAACAACTGTAAAAGAACCTCAAAAAAAAGGTATTTTTGGCAAACTTAAACAAACACTTACCACAACAACTATTACTGCAGAACTCTTTAATGAACTCTTCGAAGAACTTGAAATAGCACTTCTAGAAAACAATGTTGCCTTCGATGTTGTAGCCATTATTAAACAACAACTTGAAGAAACTCTTGTTGACAAACCTGTTCCAAAAAAAGAACTTACAGAAGTTATAACAACAGCACTTCATGAAATTATACTCTCATTATTTCCTAAAGAAACACCCAACATACCAACACTCATAAAAAATAAAATAGAAAAACCCTATGTTATTTGTTTCATAGGTGTTAACGGTTCTGGAAAAACAACAACTGTTGCAAAACTTGCACATTACTTACAACAACAAAACCTTCGCGTCCTTCTTGTTGCTGGGGATACTTGGCGTGCAGCAAGTATTCAACAACTTGAAG
>Ga0209992_10000631_pt1 | contig 45035 bp, 39 predicted proteins | sample 2SBtaG_2_FD_182564 | JGI IMG/M metagenome (GOLD analysis project Ga0209992, IMG submission 182564) | Deep subsurface microbial communities from Kolumbo volcano to uncover new lineages of life (NeLLi) - 2SBTROV12_ACTIVE470 metaG (SPAdes)... | ecosystem: Environmental > Aquatic > Marine >... | reverse complement strand
TTTGCCGATGGAGACGGCCTGGCTCCCGTCCTACGCAGGATCCGTGACGAGAAACTTGACGAAAATGCCGCGTGAACCTCGAACCTGACGGACCCGGATCCGGTGGGCCCGGCGTCGCGCCAATTTGTCCCCGTTGTCCATGGCCCAGTGCGCAGGACCGCGGTGCGCCGAGCTGGGGTTGAGTTGAGGCACCCAGGGGGACGAAGGCACGGATTGCGCCTGGACTTGCCCGCCAAGGCCTCTCGGTGCCCATTGGCTGCGTTTGCCGCACTCGCCGCCGCCCACGAGGGCCACATAGGCCTCGACGAGGTCTGCTCTGCAGAGACTGGAGATCAGCTCATCGCGTCCCCCCGACTGCGCACACCGCGGCTTCGTGCCGGTCCAGGCAGCGCCGCCAGGCGCCTTCGTCGAAGCCCGGGTCCTCTCGCCAGAGCTGATCGACCACGACCCGCCCGTCCTGGACGTGAGCCTCGACCCGCCCGACCAGCCGACCCCGGTGGAGCAGGGGGCACACGTAGTAGCCCCAGCGGCGCTGGGCGGCGGGCTTGTAGACCTCCCACAGGTACGTGAAGTCGAACGCCCGCTGGACCAGGACTCGATCCCACAAGAGCGGGTCCAGGGGCCCCAGGATCCGCATCCGGTCGTCGGGCTCGGGCCAGCTGCGGTCCAGCAGGTCCGGGGGGCCGAGCCAGGTCCGGCGGGTGTCGGGCAGCTGGTACAGTGTCAGCGCCCCTTCGGCGACCAGGTCCCGGGTGACGGCCTTGCGCCAGGGGCTCAGCACCGACCACTGGGGGCCGCCCGCGGTCTTGAGCAGGCCGGCGGCGGCGACCCGCTCGACGGCGCCCCAGTGGCCGAAGGACTCGGTCGGAGCCGGTCGCCGGGCCCACGCGGGCAGGGCCCGGTCGGGCACGTCGTAGACCTTGTCCCGGCCCCGGCGAGCGCACACGACCACCTGGCAGCGGGTCCACAGGATCTGCAGGGCCATGGTCGCCATGCGCGACGTGCTCTTCCAGCCGTGCCAGTCGATCGGGGTGACCCGTCCCCGGTCCGTGAGCTCGGCCGCGGCGAGGGGGCCGCGAGCGCTGACCTCGGCCAGCACGTCGGCGATCACCGGGGCAGGCACCCGCTGGTAGCGCTCGGCCAGGCGCCACCACGGCGTCTCCGCCGCCTGGTCCCGATAGGCGGGAAACGCCGACGCGGGCAGCAGGCAGCGCTCCTTGGCGAAGTGCTCGAACGCCGCGCCGGGGAGCAGGTGCCGGTATACGTCGCCCTTGTACAGGTCGGGGATTCGCGCCAGGCAGACCAGGTCCGCGTTGGTGCCGATGCGGTCCAATGGGTCGAGCTGGATGCACCGCCGAGCGGCCAGCAGTGCACGCACACCGGCGGCATCGGCGGAGTAGCGGTCGCGATCCAGGCCGCAGTGGGCGACCAGGAAGCGGCGGGCCCGGTCCAAGGTGAGGGGGGTCGGCACCGTGGCGTCCTATCGGGCTCCGGGGGAGACTCAGGGACCTCACACCCCGGAGTCCTCCATGCGCACCTGGTCACTGACCGTCGCCGTACTCGTCCTCGCCGCCGCTGTCGCCCTGCACGCCGTCAAGCCCGCCCAGGCCGAAGCGCCTCGCCGCGCCGTCTGCACCAACCTGGCCACGGGCAAGGGCTGGATGGAGAAGCGCACCGCCTGGATCAACGAGCAGCTGGTGGCGGGCAAGCAGGACTTCGTCTTCGACGGCATGATCCTGTGTGCCTACTGATCAGCGCGGTTCTTCTGCCGGGTGGGAGAACGGCACCCGGAGCTGCTCTCCGACGGCGGGCAGCGCGACCTGCTTCAGCCCGTCCCGGGTCCACATGAGCCAGCGATAGTCCGGCCCGTCCAGATCGCCGGCAAAGGTGAACCCGACGTGGGACGGCCCCGGCTCGCCCAGCGCCAGGATCCGCGCTGTCAAGGGGCCGGCCTCCAGGAGGTCTCCCACAGCGAGCGGGTGGTCCGGGCCGCGGAACATCGCTTCGAACAGGCCCTTGAGCATCGCGCCGTCTACGACCTGCATCTCCAGTGTCTGGGGCCCGGTGCGGGTGAAGACGTGGTCGTGGGGGGCGATACTGAGCACGCGCCAGGACTCAGCGAGCACGCCGGTCTGCTTCCACCGGATGAACGGCAGGTAGAACCCCACCTCGTAGGTCGAGGCGGCCAGCACCACTTGGTGGGTGGTCGCCAGGGTCGCGTCGTCCAGATCCGCCTGGGCGGCGGTGTCGTCGGCCCAGCCGCTCATCACACCCAGGGTGGCCTGGGTGCCCAGGATGCCCAGGGGCATCATGACCAGGGCGACCCCCGCCAGGGGCACCACACCCCAGCGGACCTTGCGCGGTGCGCCGACGGCGTCTCTCGCGGTCACCAGGACGGTGGCCACCCAGGCCGCCGTGCCCAGGCTCGTGGCCTGGAGCAGCCGGTCGCTGGGAAAGGTCGACAGGGACGGCAGCAGCGCGCCCAGGGCGCCGATCAGGAGCCAGCGGAACGTGCGCTGGGTGTCGGGATCGATGCGCTGCCAGGTCCAGCGGCTGAGCCAGCCCACGTGGAGCGCGACCACGGTGCCCACGAGCAGCTGCACCGGCAGGACCTGGGGGTTCAGGCTGCTCAGCACCACCGGGAACCCGCCGAAGTCCCCGCCGACGAAGAGGATCAGCTTGCGCGGCAGGTCGCCGAGCCAGCGGATCGGGCTGGCCAGCGGATCGACGTAGATCCCTGACGCCTGGGTGCCCAGGCCCATGGCCTTGTAGAGCACCAGGTAGCCGACGGCGAGCGTCGCCGCGGGTGCGAGCCGCGACAGCCGGCGCTCCGGGGCACCGAACAGCTCATAGGCGGCGACGTAGGCCATGATCCCCAGGGCCGCCTCGCCCCCCAACAGGCCCGTGGCAAAGCCCAGGAGCGACAGGGGCAGGCCGGGGCTCCAGCCGTCCTGGCGCCAGCGCAGGTGCGCGAGCAGCCCCAGGAGCGCCGGCACCATGGCGTTCAGGGCGTTGCGGTTGGCGATCCAGGAGCCCGGCATGCCGTGGGACACGTCGAACGCCCAGATCAACATCGCCAGGCCGGCGATCCGGGTGGGCAGGAGCTTGCGCTGGACCGCGGCGCCCAGGCCCACGAGGGCTCCAGCCCACAGGATCTGGTGGGCGTGCCAGAACACCAGGCTCCGGCCGAACAGGGCGTGGTCCAGGGCCAGGTGCCAGCTCGCCAGAGGCCGAAAGAACGCCATCTTGAGCTGGTCCGAAGCCCACCAGGGCAGGCCCCCGTGGACCAGCAGGTCCTGGCGCACGGCCGGGTCCTCGGGGATGAAGGCGAACAGGTTGCCCCACGCCAGGTCCGCGTCGACCACCCCACCCAGCAGGATGAGGATCTGATGATCGTCGAGCATTGCGCCAAGGCCCAGGGACGGCAGCAGGAGCACCATCGTGATGAGCGCCGCTCGGGCCGGGGTCATGGCGGGCAGCCCAGGATCCAGGAGATGGGGATGCGGCGCCGGGTGGCGGTGCCGATGACCCAGGTCCAGCCCGGGGCGTCCAGGTCCCGGGTGAAGCCGCGGAGCTCGTCGGCGGTGTAGGTGCGCAGGGTGCTCACGACACCGTCCCACGCCATCGCCGCCGGCACGACGGGCACGGCATAGGTCGCCGCGAGCCGGCGCAGGGACACCGGCCGAATGGTTGGCGTGATGGCCCAGACGGCCGCGGGGATGAGCGCCATGGTGGCCAGTGAGGGCCAGCTGCGCTGGGTGGTCTCCAGGGCCAGGAAGGGCACCCCGGCGGCCACCGCATCGGCCAGCACGGCCCGGACCTGGTCGGGCTTCAGGTGGTGCAGCCCGTCGAAGAGGGTGCGCAGGCCCACGAGCCGGTCTGGCACGGCGGTCGCGTCGACGGGGTCCTGGACGTAGGAGACGCGGCCGTCGGAGCGGGCCGAGAGAGCCTTCCACACCCGGGGTTGGGGGTGCAGATCGGTCAGCACGGCGGTGGCCGACGTGCCGCCAGCGGCCAGGTGGTCGAGCAGCTGGAGCACCGGTCCGCCTGCGCCGGAGCACAGATCCACCAGCTGGCTGTGGCCGGTGCGCGCCAACACTGCGGCGACGCGCTCGACGACCGGCGCGGTGGTGTCGAAGAGAGCCTCGGCGGCCTGGATGTACTCGGTCTCCATGCGGCGAAGCCAGCCTGGGCAGGCTGACAGATCCATGACCTCGAACAGGTGGAGTCGTCGCACCCGTGCCACTATCCTCGGGGCCTCTCTGGAGGCTTGTGTGGCCGACGACCGCATTCAGTCGTGGGATGAATTCTGGCCCTTCTACCTGGGTGAACACCGAGTGCCCCTGTGCCGCGTGCTGCACGTCATCGGGACCACCCTCGGGGGGATCCTGGCGATGCTGGGCCTGACGACCGGCCACCTGGTGCTGCTGATCCCCGCGGTGGTGCTGGGGTACGCGTTCAGCTGGATCGGTCACTTCTTCGTGGAGCACAACAAGCCCGCGAGCTTCCGCTACCCCCTGTGGTCCTTCCGGGGGGACTGGAAGATGCTGTCCCTGTTCTGGACCCGGCGGCTGGACGACGAGGTGGTGCGGCTGTTCGGGCATCGGCACCCGACGGTCGAGGCGGTCGCCGCCGCGAGGTGACAATGTCTTGCACAGCGGGTCTTTGGGCCGGGTCCAACCGGTGGACCTTGTGCTGGGAGCCTCCATGATCACCCTCTCCTTGATCCCACTGATGGCCTGCACCGACGGCGAAATCGACACCGGCGACGTGACCTACCACCAGGACGTGGCGCCGATCCTGGCCGAGTCCTGCGTGGGCTGTCACGGCCCGGGTGGCATGCGGGCCGACCGGCCCTTCGACTCCTACGAGACCACCGGTCCGGTCAGCGGACTGCTCGCCAGCGTGGTCGCCGGCGAGCTCACCGGCGTGGTGATGCCTCCCTTCTACGCCGGGGAGACCGACACCTGCACCCCGGAGCAGCCGTGGCTGCACGACCCCCGCCTGTCCTCGAGCGCCATCGCGACGCTGCAGGCGTGGGACGACGCCGGTGCGCCCGAGGGCGACCCAGCCACCGCCGCCCCGCTGCCCGAGCCCCAGGACCTGCACCTGGACGGTGCCGACGACCCGATCCTGCCGGACCCCTACCAGACCACTGCAGCCGGTGAGCTGGCCGACGAGTTCATCTGCTTCGTCGCCGACCCCGGGCTCACCGAGACCCGCTGGCTCCAGGGTGTCGAGGTGGTCGCTGACGACGTGTCGGTGGTGCACCACGTGATCGTCAACACGTCCACCAGCGAGAGCGCTCTGTTGACCGCGATGGAGTCGGCACCCCGCTCGGGCGCTGACTGGTACGAGTGCTTCGGCGGCACCGGCGTGCCCGGTGACTTTGTGGGGGGATGGGTCCCGGGCTCGGCCCCCCTCGAGGTCCCAGAGGGTGCCGGAATCCGCGTCGACGCGGGCACCAAGCTGGTCTACCAGATCCACTACCACCTGGACCAAGGGCAGACGGACCAGACGGGACTGGCGCTCGAGTGGACCGATGGGGAGCCGGACCGCGAGTCCTTCATGACACTGATCGGGAACTTCAAGACCGAGGCCGAGGGTCTCCAGCCCGGCCCCAACGACGACGGCGCGGCGGAGTTCCGCATCCCCGCCGGCGCCAAGGGCCACACCGAGACCATGGTCTACGAGATCCCCGGCAGCGGCGAGTACTACATCTGGGCCGTGGCGAACCACATGCACTACGTCGGTGTCGACGCCCAGATCACGCTCCACCGCAAGAGCCCCGCCCCCGACGAAGGCGCCCAGGCCTGCCTGCTCCAGACGCCTTTCTGGGACTTCGAGTGGCAGCAGTTCTACTTCTACGACGCCGCCAGTGGCGCTGCGCCCATCTTGCGGGGCGGGGATCAGCTGGAGATCACCTGCACCTACGACAACACCCTGGACAACCCCGGCGTGCAGCGGGCTCTGGCGGAGTTCGAGCTGGAGGAGCCCGTCGACGTGGGGTTGGGCGAGGGCTCGCTGGACGAGATGTGCACGTCGCTGGTGGCGGTGGTGCCGGTGGACTGAGTGCTGGTGACGCGGCGGCTGGGACGATCCACCGGGTAGAGCGGCCGAGTTCTTCCGCCTCGCCGGTCAGAGCCGGGCGTTTCTTCCGCCTGTGGCTGCTCCAGGGCCTCCTGGGGCTGCCGAGAGGCCTCCAGGGGGAGGATCCGCAGCCCTGAGGGTGCCAAGGCGGAAGAGGGAAGGCGCTTTGGCTAGATGACCTCGGCACGAGTAGCAAGCCGTTGCGCGGACCCCTTACGCCCCTGTCGGCCCGGCGGGGCGCTTGGAATGACTCTGCCATGCCTGCGGCCCCGCCAGACCAACAGGGACGGAAGTTGCCTCGCGCACCGGCTCACTACTCATGCCGAGGTCGTCTAGACTCGCGTTTCGGTGCGCCAGGCAAAGCTTGGACAAGGAGGACGCGATGTAGGAAGCAAAGCTGAAACCTCGTAATGGCACCCGGCGGGTACACACTCCCGCCCAGCAAAGGCTGGCCACCAGCTGGAAGCGAGTCTTGCGCGGCGTCGGGCGACCGGCGGCGTGAAGCGTAGACAGTGAGCACGCGAGCTGCGTGATTGAGCCCCGAAATGAGCATTTTCCCCTGGCCGACGTCGTCGAAACCACGGCAGGCAGCACCAAACCGCCCAGCAGGCCTGGCGGAGAGGCGGGGGCGGGGTCAGAGAGCGGGGCGAGCGTGCAGGGGGTGCCCCAGGAACCTGGGAGGCCTCTCCACCTCCGTCGAGAAGAACCGCGTAGGTCCAGCGGAGATCCGGACCGGGCCGGTGGGCGGCCAAGACCCCAGGTGGGCGGCCCACAGGAGCGAAGCAAGCACCTGGACGACGGTACCGGTCGCCGACGGAGACGGAGGCGGCGGGGATGGGCGGAGAGGAATCGGAGTGGCTCGTAGTACCGAAGAAGCTGGGGAACCGACCCGAGGGACCCAGTGGAGGGAAGGAGGCACCGGGACACGGAACCGCTGGAGGGAAAGATGACGGGTCGACAGACACCCGAGACCATCTCAACGAGACAAGAGCGGATAGCGACGCTGGCGAAGCAGATGCCTGATGCGGCCCTACGGTCGCTGTCGCACCACATCGACCTGGACTGGATGCGCGAAGCCTACCGGCGGACCCGCAAAGACGGAGCGGCGGGCGTGGACGGCCAGACGGCAGCCGAGTTTGCAGAGGACCTGGAAGAGAATCTCCAGTCCTTGCTGGATCGAGCGAAGTCTGGCCGGTACCGCGCTCCGCCGGTCCGGCGGGTGTACATCCCGAAAGGAGATGGGTCGAAGACCCGTCCGATCGGGATTCCAACGTTCGAGGACAAAGTCCTCCAGCGTGCCGTGGCGATGGTGCTGGAACCCGTCTATGAGCAGGACTTCAAGGACTTCTCGTATGGATTCCGCCCAGGTCGTTCAGCGCATGATGCGTTGAAGGCCCTGCGCAACGGGCTGTGGTCGATGAGGGGCGGGTGGGTGCTCGATGTCGATGTGTCGAAGTTCTTCGACACGATCGACAGGCGCCTGCTGAGGGACATCCTTCGCCAGAGGGTGGTCGATGGGGTCGTGGTTCGACTCGTCGGCAAGTGGCTGAACGCGGGAGTAATGGAGGGCGGCGTCATGATGAAGGCCACCGCCGGAACCCCGCAGGGCGGGGTCATCTCGCCCCTGCTGGCGAACATCTACCTGCACGAAGTCCTTGACCGCTGGTGGGTCGAGGAGGTCTTGCCGCGCCTGCGCGGCCGGGCCCTCCTGGTCCGGTACGCGGACGACTTCGTGATCGCTTTCGAGCGCCAGGACGATGTGCGCCGGGTGCAGGCCGTGCTCGCGAAGCGATTCGCAAAGTACGGCCTCACCCTCCACCCGGAGAAGACCCGACTGGTGCCCTTCCGGCGGCCTCGACGCACGGCGTCAGGGCCCCAGGGAGGCCCCGGGCCGGGCAGCTTCGACTTTCTCGGCTTCACCCAGCACTGGGCGCGGTCACGGAAGGGACGGTGGGTCATCAAGCAGAAGACGGCGAAGAGCCGGTTCAGCAGGTCGGTCAAGAGGATCAGCCTGTGGTGCCGCAAGGCACGCCACTTGCCGGTATCGGACCAGGCCAGAACGTTGAGCGCGAAGCTACGAGGGCACTACCAGTACTACGGCGTGACCGGGAACTGGCGGGCCATCGCACGCTTCCACTGGCAGGTCACACGAACCTGGAGGAAGTGGCTCGACAGGCGCTCCAACCGTGCCCGGATGAACTGGGCCCGGTACAAGGAGTTGCTCAAGCGCCACCCACTCCCGAGGCCGCGGGCCTACCACTCGACGTACCATCTGCCAGCGAACCCGTGAGCCCGAGGAGCCGGATGCGGTAGTCCCGCACGTCCGGTTCTGTGGGAGCCTGGGCGGGGCAACCCGCCCGGGCGACCTGACTCGTTTCGGACCGAGCAGGCGACGCCATATCGCGATTTCAGGCGCTTACGGACCGACCGAGCGGGCGTTAGCCCGTGACCGAGGGCAGTAAGTGGCTGAAATCGTGAGAGGGCGAGGATGCGACGGGAGAAATGACGAAACTCGAGTCTAGAAACAGTGCTCCGAGCAGTTCGCGCTCGCGCGCACGCAGCTCTCGCCTGCGCTCGCAGTGCTCAGCTCGGTCCAGCTGTCGGTGGCCAGGTCGAACTGCCACACGTCGTTGATCAGCCCACAGTCGGTCTTGCCGCCGAACACCATCAGTCGGTCGCCGGCTCGGGTGCTCACGTGCTGGTGCCGCCGCTCGGGGCTGGTGAAGTCCACCGCCGTGAAGTCGGTCGGGAAGTCGCAGAAGCCGTTGCCGCCCTCGTCGATCACGTCGCCGGTCACCACGGTGCTCCAACCACCGCCGCCCAGGTCCAGGGCCCAGGTGTCGTTGGTGTTGCCCAGCAGGCCGTCGTCGTGGCCGCCGAACATGATCAGTCGGTTGTTGTCCGAATCGTGGACCAGAGACGGGGCCAGACGGCCCAGGGGACCGTCGGCGCCGTCGTCGACCTCGCTCCAGGACCAGTCGGCCACATCCAGGGCCCAGGTATCGGTGTGGAAGTCGCCGAAGAAGGCGTTCTCGTCACCGCCCCCGTACAGGTAGTAGGTGCTCCCGTCGTCGCTCATGGCCCCGGCGTGGAAGAGCTTGTCGTCGGGCCCGCCGGTGGAGCCCCGATCCGTCCACTCCAGAGTGTCGAGGTCCAGGCTCCAGACGTCGTCCTGGGGGTCGTAGCTGGCGCCAGAGGTGCTGGTGTTGCCGCCGAACAGCACCAAGGTGGTCCCCGACACCGCCATCGCGCCGTTCACTCGAGCCGACGGCCCCGAGTTCACGGGGGCCAGCTCGGTCCAGGTCTGGGACGCCAGGTCCAGGGCCCACAGGTCGTCGTGCAGCGTGTAGCTGCCGGAGCTGCCGTCCCGGTAGCGCCCGCCGAAGAGCAGGAGCTGATCCCGATCGGCGTCCATGGCGACCATGAAGCGACCCCGGGGCGAGGGCCCGGCGATCTCCAGGGGCACGAAGGTCTCGCATTGGGGGATGAAGATCCAGGTCTCGTCGCCGAACTCGGTCCGGGTCTGACACTCCTCGGCGGGGGCCAGGTTGCCGCCGAAGAACACGAGCTGGGCCCGGTTGGCATCCCAGGCTCCTTCGAGCTCACCGACCGGATTGGCGAGCTGAAGTGCGTACTCCGAGCAGTCGATCGCGACGCCCGTGTCCGTAGGGCCCGTGTCGTCCCCCGTGGTCGTGCCCGTGCAGGCGAGCCATGCCATCCAGATCATGCTGTCCTCCGGCGGCAATCAATAACCGCCCCTTGTTATCTATCGATCGGTTGATTAGTTGGGGGACAACCCGTTCCGGAGCTCCCCCGATGCGCACGACCCTTCTCTCCCTGCTGTTCCTCGTGGCCTGCGGCGACACCACGGCCACCGGTGACTCCGCGGCGGCCGACTCCGGCACCACCACCGCCGGCGACACCGACGCGGACACCGACACCGACACCGACACCGACACCGACACCGACACCGACACCGACACCGACACCGACACCGACACCGACACCGACACCGAGCCCGTCACCACCGCGACGCTCACCGGGACCATCCATCGCACGGTGGATCCGGTCAACGGCGGCACGGGCAGCATCTACGTGGCCCTGTTCGACAAGGACCCCGTCTGGGAGGCCGACACGGCCACCGTCATCGGTCAGGTCCTGGTCGAGGACGTCGACATGCGTGGCGCCCAGACCGCGACGTACACCATGACCGGCCTGCAGCCCAGCGCCCAGGCCTACTTCGTGTTCGCGTTCCTGGACGACAACGGCACGGCGTCGGAAGCCGAGCCCATTCCCGACGCGGGCGACCTGGTGACCATGGACTTCCTGACGGCCCCGACGGTCAAGGTCGACCGGATCGCGGAGTTCACCAAGGACCTGGACCTGAACATGGTCATGCCCTTCTGACAGGTTTGGCTCACAGCGCCGATCACTCGGGTCAGTCCACCCGCTCTGGGCAGTAGCGGGTGTTGTGGAACACCGCGCAGCCGTCGATCCGGCTGGCCTGGTACAGGATGGAGTCGTCGGCCGGCAGGGCATAGCGCCAGACCACGCTCCCGCTGGGCCGGTCCACCTCGAGGATGCGGGTCACGTTGTCCGACGCGGGCCGGCAGCAGCTGCAGTGACCGATCCCGAGCAAGACCCGGTCTTCGCTCAGAGCGTCCACGTCGCCCCAGGCCTGCTCGTACCACTCGGGCTCGGTCCACACCCACGTGCGCGTCACGGTGCGGGTGTCCGGGTCGACCCGGTACTCCGCTGCGCGGGCTTCGAGCCTGTCCCGCCCGTTGTCGTAGACCAGGACCTGGTTCGGGGCCAGGACTTCGGCGCCGTGCTGACACTGGGGCCAGTCGTCAGAGGTCAGTGCGCCGCCGGCGTCGTCGACCAGGGTCCAGCCCAGCTCGGGGCCGATGACCCAGACCACGTCGCCCGAGCTGGGGTCGATCCGGGCGATGCGCTGGGCCCCGCAGAGGGACGCGTACCAGTCGCCGTCGGTGTCGCGGCTGACCCAGTTCACGTTGAGGTTCTCCCCGGTCGTGCCCACGTCGAAGACCTGGTACTCCCCGGCGTCGACCGCCTGTTGGCTGCGCCACTCCTGGACGATGGTGTCGGTCTCGGGGTCGTGCTGGACCACGTGCACGCCCTCCCAGGTCTCGCCGTCGAGGGTGTCGGTGGCTTCTGCGACGGACAGGAAGTGAGCGTTGCTCAGCACCTCGCCGTAGTGGTGGAAGGTGATGCCCCAGTCCGTCGGGGTCCGGTACAGGGGATCGCCGTCCAGATGCAGGATTCGTGGCCCGGCGGTCACGTCGGTGCCACCCGCCGCGAAGACCTGGTCGTCCCCCAGGTAGTTGGCCACCACGCCGACCCCGTAGTCCGGGTCCACGCCGTCCCAGTACCAGCGGATCCGCCCCTCGGGGTCGACGATCACGAAGCGATGGGGTTGCTCGCCGTCGCAGAAGCCCTTGGTGTTGTACAGCGTGTAGGCGCCGGTCAGGGTCCGCTCGGGATCGGTCGTGACGGTGCCCTCGACCAGGTCCACGGGCAGGTCTCCCGTGGTGAGCGTCACCGACGCTTCCTGGTCATCACACGTGGGCCGGGCCACACAGTCGTAGGCCTGGGACGCCAGCAGGCCGTGCACGGTCCAGCGGTGCTCCAGGGCCGGTGTGGGCGAGTCGAGGCGGTGCTCCTCCGTCGGATCGTCCGCGGCTGTACAGGTCAACGTCGCGGGCGAGGGCGCTGTCAGCAGCAGCGCCAGATCCGCGCGCGTCACCGGGCTGTCATCGGAGATCCCGCTGAGTGCGGGTACACCTGTGGCACGTGGGAGAGCGATGCAGGTGCTCGCCGCCATCGGCACGGGGTCGACCGGGAGGGGGTCCCGTGCCGGTGAGGTGTCCACCGGGACCGAGTCTGTCGGCAGAGCGCTGTCCTGGCTTCCCGAGGTGCAGGCCAGCATGAGGACCAGGGTCATTCTGCGGGGTCTCCGGCGGGTTGGCGGGGCATGATAGGCGGCGCCATGCGCACTGTCCTGCCCGTGCTGTGCCTGTCGGGTTGCCTCTGGGTCGACGCCGGGGCTGTCGACGACCGTCTGTCGACGGATCAGGACCAGGACGGGGTGGCGGTCGACGTGGACTGCGACGACCAGGATGCCACTGTCGGGGGGCCTGCCGTCTGGTACGGAGACGCAGACGGGGACGGGTGGGGCAGCCCGACCCAGAGCGAGACCGCCTGCCAGCCCAGCGAGGGCTTCGTGGCCGACGGCGGCGACTGCGACGACACCACCGCCGCTGTGAATCCCGGGGCCCAGGAGCTCTGGTACGACGGGGTCGACGGCGACTGTGCCGGCGACGACGACTACGACGCGGACCAGGACGGCGATCGCAGCGCGGACTGGGGCGGCGACGACTGCGACGACCAGGAGAGCGCGGTGCACTCTTCGGCCGTCGAGGTCTGCGACGACGGCCTGGACAACGACTGCGATCAGACCGCCAACAGCTGTGGCTGGGCCGGCGAGGTCGATCTGGCGCTGGAGCCGCGCATCCGGGGCGAAGCCGCCCAGGATCGCCTGGGGCTCGTGATCGAGGCCATGGGTGACCTGGACGACGACGGCCACGACGACTTCGCGGTGTCCGCCTACCGGGCTTCGGTGTCCGAAGGCGTGACCGCTGGCATCGTGGGGCTCGTGTTCGAGCCAGTGGAGACCACCCAGGGCCTGACCGACGCGGCGGGCGCCCGCTACCTGGGCGTCTCCGCCGACGACCGCACCGGCCGCTCGATGGCCTTGGTGGGCTACCTGACGGGCGACGGCCAGCCCGACCTGGCCATCGGGGCCGAGCGATACGCCCTCGGGGGCGTGCGAGCCGGTGGCGTGCACCTGGCGCCCGTGGTGACCCAGGGCGACGTGGACCTGGAGACCGAAGCCGTCGCGGTCGTGGGTGATGACTGGGACCTCTTGGGGCGCTCGGTCGTGTCCCCGGGCGACGCCGACGGCGACGGGTACGCGGACCTGTGGATCGGCGCTCCTGGCCACGGCGACACTCAGGACATCGGCGCGGCCTGGCTGGTCCACGGGCCGATCACCCAGGACACCCCGGTCCACGAGGCAGACGCCTGGAAGCTCGTCGGGGACGACGTGGACGACATGCTGGGCTGGCGTGTGCAAGCCGGAGACGTGACCGGTGACGGGGTCATCGACCTGATCGCGGGCTCCCCGGGCAGCGCTGGAGGCGCCGGCGCCGTGTTCGTGGTCGAAGGGCCGCGCTCGGCCGACCTGGCCACGGCCGACGCCGTCCGGATCAGCGGTGAGCCGGGGGACGATCTGGGCCTGACCCTGGACCTGGCAGACCTGGACGGCGACGGGCAGCTGGACCTGCTGGCCTGTGCGCCCGGCGCGAACCATGGTGGAACTGCCACCGGTGTGGTCGCCGTGGTCCCCGGGCCCATCGAGAGCGCCAGCAGCATTTCCGAAGCGACCACTCGCCTCGGCGGGGTCGATGCCCAGGCGCGGGTCGGCGGCTCGGTGTCCGCCGGCGACCTGGACGCCGACGGGACCACGGATCTGCTGATCGGGGCGGACGGCTGGGACGACAATAGAGGGCGGGCCTTCCTGGTGCTCGGGCCCTTCGCAGGCTCGGTCGACGTGACCCAGGGAGAGGCCAGGTTCCCCGGCGTGGCGGAGCTGGATCGACTCGGGGGCGACGTGGAGGTCCTGGGCGATCTGGACGGCGACCCCTACCCCGAGCTCGGGCTGGGGGCGTGGGGCGCCGACGGCGAGGCCGGCTCGATGTACGTATTGCTCGGGGGTGCCGGCCTGTGACCGGATAGGCTGGCGGCATGTTCCTGCTGTCGCTCCTGGCCTGTGAGCCCCCCCCAGAGGCGCCCGAGGATCTCTCCGAGCTGGCCCTGTACCTGTTCGAGAATTTCGACACCGATCTGGACGCGCTGGCGGCCGGGGTGCCGGTCATGCAGGACTTCATCCTGGCGGTCGACCCGGAGTGGGACGTGGAGCTGCGGGCGGTGACCCTGCCGTCCTTGCAGCCCGCCGACCTGGGAGGGGCCCCCGAGACCCCCGGTGCCGACGCGGACCTTCAGGTCCCGGTGGCCGTGCTGTGGACCAGCCGCCAGGCCATGGAACCGCACTTCGACCTGAACGTCGACCCCAACCAGATCTGCATCGACAGCAGCTCTTCGGTCTACCACCGACGCACCTTCATCTCCGATCCGGACTGCTTCGAGGACGGCAGCTGCAAGTCGCTCCAGACCGTCGCCGAGATCCGGCGAGAAGAGGCCATCGCCGACTTCTGGTACGAGTACTACACCGACGTGCGGCGGATCGACGTCGACGGCCAGGAGGCCCTGGTCAGCCGAGGGTGGCTACCCGAAGCCGCGCCCAGCGACGGCGGCGACGCGGTGTTCCACCAGTCCTACATGCTCGACGTGCGCATGGCCCACCCAGACGACGCCAGCCAGACCCTGCGCTTCTACGGCATCTGGTCGTCCCTGGAGATGGTCGGCGTCAGCGATGATCTCTTCAGCATCCTGCTGCGCAACGGCATCCAGGACAGCTACGAGCTCGCTGACGACTTCGTGGACGGCATCCTGTGCGAGAACGACCGGGACCACGAGCCGGAACGGGAATAGGTCCAGGCCCGCCCTGCCTCATGGAGCTCCGATGCACCTCCCCGCCCTCCTGCTGGCCAGCCTGGTCTTCACGCCGGTGGCCCACGCCGGCTTCAAGGCCAAGAAGGCCAGCGACGACGAGCTGATCGCCTGTCTGGACGAGCAACCCGACGAGGTGAAGCGGGCGTGCATGGACTTCATCGTCGACAAGCGCGTGCTCCAGGCCGGCGACGCCCTGGTGGCCTTGTCGGCCCACGGCACGACCAAGGTCCTGAGGGCCCATGCCCTGGGCAGCCTGGAGAAGCTCGGCGCGGTCCAGGCCGTGCCTGCAGCGGTCCGCATGGCCACCGACGACCCCGAGCCCAACAACCGCAAGAAGGCTCTGGTGGTCCTACAGAAGCTCGCCACCCAGGCCGACGGCGCGCCGGTGGTCATCGACCGCATGGCCCACGACAACGATCCCGACGTGCGCCGCAAGGCCCTGGCGGTCGCCAAGAAGGTCACGTGGGAGGGCATGGAGCAGGCGATGATCGACCACGGTCTCTCCGACGGCGACCCGCTGATCATCCGCGACGCGATCTACGGACTGGTCGCGATCCAGAGCACCCTGGCGCGGCCCGCCATCTACGACGCGACCCGCGCCCTGCCAGAGGCCGAGCGCACCAGCGTGCTGCGCAACTGGGCCGAGCACGTGCTCCCCCAGGACATCGACTTCATCTTGAGCTGCCTGGACGACACAGACGACGACGTGGCGATCTACGCTGGTCGGGCACTGGCCGCCTATGGCGACAAGGCCCACGTGGACACGCTGCGGGCCAAGGCCAAGGAACACGGCGGCAAGCGGGCAGATGCATTCGAGGACTCCGCCAAGGAACTCAGGAAGGGCAAGTAGATGAGCAGCCGAATCGACAGCTTCCTCGCCGTGCTCGAAGACCCGGCGGCGCCTCCGCTCGCGGGCACGGATCCGGCCGACGCCGCCCTGTTGGCCCTGCTGGCCCACGTGGCTTTTGCCGACGGCCAGGTGGGGGACGAGGAGTTCGCGCTCCTGTCCCGGCTGTTTCCCGGCCTGGAGTCCGGAGACATCCTGGGCCGAGTGGCCGCCAGCCTCGAGGCGGGGTTGGACGTGGACGGGCTGGCCCGGGCGCTGCCATCGCTGGTCGATCGGGCCAAGGCCCTGCGCTTCGCCACCCACATGGCCTGGGCCGACGACCAGATGGACCCGGGCGAGAGCGAGCTGATCCGGGACCTGGCCAGGCAGCTCGGGGTCGCTCCTCAGGGCTGACAGCGTCGATCACTCAGAACCTGCGCTCCACCGTGGCCTGCAGGGTGAAGGGCGTGCCTGCCGTGAAGTGCATGGCCGGGCCCTCCTGGCGGTCGGCGTCGAGCACGAACCAGCTCTCGTAGACGAACTCCCCGTCGTTCCAGCGCCGGTTCAGCAGGTTCTTCACGCTGGCCCCAAGGGTCCAGGGGCCGCGGTCGGCCTGGGCCAGCAGATCGATCATCAGGGTCCGCTGGCCCGTGAAGCCTTCGGGCAGTGTGCGGGCGCCCAAGGCCCAGGCCCGGGCGCCCCCCGACAAGGAGAACCCCAGCAGCGGGAGCTCGCGCAGGTACACCGCCGCCGCCCCGAGCCAGCGTGGCGCATAGGGCACCAGGGTCTGATCGACGATGAAGCGCGCGTCGGTGAAGCTCAAGTCCAGCTGGACGTCCAGCCAGGGCCGGGGTGCCAGGTCCACCACGGTCTCGAACCCGAGCCGCCGCGTCGGTCCCGTCAGGATCTCCCGGCCTGTCGCGGGATCGAAGACCTGTTCCGAGCTCACCCGGATGACATAGGTCGCGGCCTGGAGGTCCAGGAACCACAGGGGCGACGCCCTGACGCCCAGCTCTCCAGCGTCGGCCTTCATGCTCTGTTGCCCGACTGCCAGCGAGCGGAAGCTGCGGCCCCCCGCCGCAAAGATCGCGACCTCGTCGGTCGGTCGCAGGGCGGCGCTCAGCTTGGGCTGGAGCACGAGCTCCCGCTCGCGGGGCAGCTCGCTCGACGTGGTGGTCACCAGCAGGTCGCGCTGCTGGAGCCAGGTCCAGTCCAGCCGCACCCCGGGGGTGACCTTGATCAGGTTGGCGATGCCCAGCCGCATCGACGTCCACGTCGACAGGTCCACCTGCCGCCCCTCGACCCGGTCCTGGAGCGCCACCACCGTGCGGTCGGGCTCGATGGTCTCGGCGAATTGCTGGAAGAAGTCGGCCTGGGCCTCGGCGCCCACGGTTCCGACGCTGTAGTCCCCCCACCAGGACCAGAGCTGGTGGGCTTCGGTGCGCAGCCCGGTCGTGAAGGCCTGGTGGGCCTGGGCCGTGCCGTCGCTGTGGTCGGGGTCGTCGAAGTACCCGGTCCAGTTCTGGATCAGGTGGAGCCACCGGCCCCCGACATAGGCGGTCGCGTTGCCCCGGAAGTGGTCCTGGGACAGGGACCAGGTTGCGCCCAGCAGGGCCCGGCGGCTCGAGCCGCCCTGGTTCAGGCCGTAGCTGCCGTAGTGATCGATCCGGCCGGTGCCCACGTCGTCCAGGCGGATGGCCCCGGGGGTCTCCCACTCGGCGTCGTACGCCAGCAGGAAGGCCTCGACCCGCCCGGGCCCCAGGTCTCGGCCGACCCCTGCGGCGATGCGGGTCTGGCGCCAGCCCCGATCGGCCGCCCAGTGCACGCCGCGCTCGGCCTCGGCGACCACGAAGGTGCTGGAGCGGGCCCGCTCCGGACGCCAGCCGACCACCACGTCCAGGCCCAGGTCGGTCACGGCGCCCGTGCGCACCAGCCAGCCCGGGTCCGCCAGGCCGAGCTGGTAGTCGGCGCTGCCCACCACGGCGAAGTTGCCCCACTCGGGGCGGTCGTTGCCCTTGCGCAGGTCCAGCCGGACGACGGCATCCGCGGGGATCAGGTCCAGGTCCAGGTACCCGTGGCCGTGGATGTTGCTGACCTCGTTCAGGGGGACCCCTTCGACCGTGACCAGCAGGTCGGAGCCATAGGCGTCGTCGAAGCCGCGCACCCAGGGCTTCACCCCGCCGCCCGGGGCGCCATGGGTGGTCAGGTGCAGCCCGGGCATGGCCCGCAGCAGCTCGGCGCTGGACCGGGCGGGGAAGCGCTCGATGCGCTCGGAGTCCAGCCGGCGGTCCATGGCCGCGCGGGCGAACTCCGATGCCTCGACGACGAGCTCCTCCTCGCCCTCGTCGGCGTCCTCTGGCGGCTCCTGGGCCCAGCCCGCACCGACCGCCAACAGCGCCCAGACGGTCACACCACCGACGCCCGATCGGGATCCAGGAAGTCGATGCCCTCGGCCTCGAAGCGGGCCTCCAGCGCCTCGAGCCCCTCGCGCTTGGTGAGCGCGAACTCGGCCCCGGTGATCGGCAAGAGCCACAGCACGCGCAGGCTGAAGAGGCCGGCCTGACAGCGCTCCAGGTTGGGCCCATAGGGGTAGGGCAGGGTGACGAGCAGGTGCTGCAGCGTGCCGCCGGCGATCCACGGCTCCTGGAGGTCGATGACGCTGCCTTGCTTCAGGGCGCTCTGGGAGTGCAGGGACGCGACGAGCGCCAGGATGCCGGCGTGGTGCTCGGAGCGCTCCCGAGCGAGCAGCAGGAATTCCAGGCCGCAGAGGGGGTCGGCGCCCAGCTCGTAGGCCCCCAGAGACAGATAGGCCCAGGGCTCTTCGCTGTTCTTGGGGTGGATGCACGCGACCCGGAAGTTCGGGCTGGCGGTGGTGACGGGGTGGTCGCCGACGCGCAGGAGCGACTTGTCGTAGCCGGGCCAGTGGCTGTCCACGTGGTCGTGCAGGGCGTGTCGGATGTGGGTCGACGAGACTTGGGACATGAGCGGCGCTCTAACCCCGCGGCGGCGACCAGCCGGTGGCATAGACGGCGAAGAGTCCGGCCACGACCATCGCCCACGCGACCAGAGGCACCAGCGCCCAGGCCCGGGAGAGGGCCAGCTCGGAGGGCTCGAAGGCGCCCAGGTCGACCGGGGCCACCAGGACCCGGTGACAGATCCACGCCAGCCCGCCCCCCGCGATCACGTCGACCAGGTAGTGTTGCTTGACGAGCACCGTGCTGGCCGCGATGAGGGCCGCCAGGACCGCGGCGATGCCGCCCAGGGTCCGGTCCACCCGCCAGGTCGTCAGCGTGGCGAGCACGGCGGCGGCCACGTGCAGGCTGGGGAAGCAGTTGGCCCGAGTGTCCACCCACAGCGCCACCGCCAGTCCCCAGGTGGCAAAGGACGTGATGGCGAACTGCCCCGGGCCGTGGGTCATGTGGACCGGCACCACCACGAAGCAGACCAGCGCCACCAGCTCGAGCACGCAGTAGGCCAGCGCGACCCGGCGGAACAGGGGCATGGGTCGGACCACGCACAGGGGCAGGAAGCCCAGGAAGAAGACCCAGGAGTAGGGGTAGATCCAGACCGGCCACAGGGGCAGGGCCAGGTCCCAGGCGGTCACGGGCGACGCCCCGTCCAGGGTGGCGGTCCAAGACCCCAGCGGGTGGTAGCTGCCGTAGAGGACAGCGGCGAGCAGCACCCAGCCGGTGCGCTCCCGGCGCTCCCCCGGGGTGAGGCCTACTTGGCCCAAGCGCCGCCGAACCAGATGAACACGGCGTTGCTGTCCATGTTGCCGGCGGCGATGTCCAGCACGCCGTCGTTGTCCAGGTCCATCAGGGCCAGGGCCGACGCGGGCTCGTCGCCCAGCCAGGCCGTGGCTTCGCTGACCAGGAGCTCACCGGGGGCCACGGGGCCCTCGAAGACCGCGACGCCGAAGCGGGCGCTGTCGCTGCCCGACGCGCCCACCAACAGGTCGTCGATGCCGTCGCCGGTCACGTCGCCGATGGCCACGGCCTGGCCGACTTCGTCGACTTCGCAGCGGCCGTTGACGGCCGTGGTGGGCTCGAGGGTCTGGTTGCCGCCGCCCCACGGGTCCGCCAGGGTCCAGACGGTGCCGCTCTTCTTGCCATTGGCCTCGTTGGACTTGGCGCCCCAGGCCAGGTCCACGTCGCCGTCGTTGTCCAGGTCACCTGTGATGATGCTCGACACCTCGGTGGCCGAGGGGTCCAGGGGGGTCAGGCGCTCGCCGGTCCGGGCCTTGACCTCGCCGCGGGCGATCGGGCCGTAGAGCACGGTCGCCGAGGCCGGATCCTGCCCCATCAGCAGGTCGTCCTGGTCGTCGCCGTCGACATCGGCCACCGAGAAGGGTCGGCCGAACGCGGTGTCCCCCACGATCTCGATGTCGGCCTTGGCCATCGTGACCACGCCGGGACCGATGGGCCCGGCGAAGACGTAGATGCTGCCGGAGTCGTTGCCGTTGGTGTCGGTGTACGGGGCGCCGATGAGCAGGTCGTAGAGCCCGTCGTTGGTGACCTTGCCGAACGCCAGCGCGCTGCCGACCTCGTCGCCGGCGTTGTCGCCATAGAAGCGCATGGTCGACTCCACCAGGTCGTACTCGCCCGGCACCAGCGGGCCCTTGAAGACGTAGACGGCGCCGGAGTAGACCGAGTCCCCGCCGTCGCTGTAGCGGGGTGCCCCGATGGCGATGTCGTTGATGCCGTCGCCGTCCAGGTCTGCGAGCCCTGCCACCGCCAGGCCTGCCCGGTCGTCGGTCTCTTCCTGGGCCCAGATGGCGTCGTTGACGCCGACTTCGCGATCGCCGGGCAGGAAGGGCCCGAACAGCAGCACCGCGCCGTCCTTGCGGCCTGCCAGGATGTCCTGCCACCCGTCGCCGTTGGTGTCGCCGGCTGGGGCGAGGGCTCGTCCGAAGCCCAGGTTGCCGCTGACCAGGACGTCGGGGGCCACGGACGCGGGGGCGTCGTCGGTCACGCATGCCGGGCAGGTCAGCTCGGGCACGTCGGCACAGGGCACCCAGTCCGCTGGGGTGCAGGAGTTGGCGAACAGGAGGCAGTCGGTCGGGTCGTCTGGGGGCGCGGCGGCGGTCTCCACGTCCTCGCAGCTGCCAAAGGTGCCCTTGTCGGCGCACACGGCGTTGTCGCGCTCCTGGGTCCAGCAGTCCCGGCCAGAGGCCGGTTCGACCACGAGCAAGGACGCCACACCAGGGGTACAGCTCGGGCTGTCGGCGCACTCGGTCAGAGGGACGTCGGCACACACCACATCGGTCGTGCCGTCGCCGGTGCCGTCGGTCGAGCCGTCGCTGCAGGCCAGCGTGGCCACGAGGGGGAAGAGCATCATCCGGGCGGTCTCCTGACGGTCGATCCCGCCTAATCTACGATGATAGACCGGCGCCATGGCCGATCCACCTCCCCTGAGCCGCTGGTCCCTGGCGGTCCTCTCCCTGGCTGCCGCCGCCGTGCTCGGCTGGGGCGCCCGCACGCTGCCCTGGGAGCAGCTCACCACCTTTGCGGTGCTGACGGGGCTGTTGGCCCTGCTCCACCTCGCCACAGGCGTGCTGGCCCTGGCCGGTGCAGGGGCCCGGGCGCGGGCCTGGCGGGTGCAGTCGTGGGCGGCCCTGGCCTGGCTGGGCTGGATCGCCTGGAAGCTGTCGACCGCGGCCGTCTACATCGCCCAGGTCTACGGCGGCATGGGCGACGGCATGGCCGTGGTGCTGGTGGCGTGCACGGGCCTGTGTGCGCTGGTCGTGCTGCCGCTGGCCGTCTGGGGGCTCGCCGCCACCGGGGGGCTCGGCTGGCGCAAGCGCGAGGCGGGCACCGCTGTCGGTCTGGCAGCCCTGGGCCTGGGAGGGCTGGGCCTGTCCGGGCTCGAAGCCCAGGCTCAGCCCACGCCGGCGGGGGTCGACCCATCGGTCCTGGCCACCCTCGCCGCCGCTCCTGGGCCACGGGCACCCGGCCTTGCGGTGCGTACGCCCGCTGTCTGTGGGGAGCCACCGGGCCCCGAGAACCTGACCGCCTTCGTGACGCTGGCTCGGGCCCGTGCAGCGGGTGATCCGGAGGTCACCCTGGCGTGTGTGCAGGCGCCCGACGCGGCTGCGCTGGTCCCTCAGCTGACCCGACTGGCGGCCCAGGCCGTGCCAGGCTCGACCCTCAAGATCGATCAGGTCTCGGCGGTCCAGGTGCTGCCCGCCGTCTCCGGGGTCCAGGGGGCTCTTGCCCTGCGGCCCGGGCTGGACGGCGCCTGTCGCGGCGAGACCTGTCTGATGCCTTGGCAGCTCGTGATCCTGGACCACTTCAACAGCTTCCGGCCCTTTCCGGCCATCCCGGACATTCGCTTCGGCGTGGAGCCGATCGTGCTCCAGCACGCCCTGGGGGGACCGAGCGACGCCGCGGGCTTCGAGGGCCTGACCCGCATGGTGACTCGGAGCCACGTGATCCAGGCCGGGGGCCGGGTGACGGAGCTGACGCGCATGCACGGTCCCCGGCCGGCGGTCACGCCCGAGCAGCTGACCCTCTCGGCGGCCGCAGCCCAGGCCCGGGTCGTCGACGCCAACCTGCCAGACGGGCGCTTCCGCTACCTGATGGACCCCTTCCAGGGCACCACGAGCAGCAAGGACTTCGCCCTGGCCCGCCAGGGCGGCACCACCTACACGCTGTGCGACGTGGGGGACCGGAGTGACGCCGTGGACCAGGCCGCGGCGCGGTCCCTGGACATGATGGCGGCGCTGGAGCGGGACCTGGGCAACGGCCTGGGGGCGCTCCAGTACCCGGCCGGGCGGGTCACGCGGCGCATCGGCATCCGGAACTCGACCCTGCCCCTGGTGGCGCTGCTGACCTGCCGGGACCGGGTCGGGCCCGTGCACGACGAGCTGATCGGGCGGCTGGGGCGCTTCTTGCTGGCGATGCAGCGCGACGACGGCGGCTACCACCCCTTCTGGGACCGCGAGCTCGATCAGCCCCAGCTGGGCACGGAGCCCGTCTACGCCGGGGGCCAGGCGACCCTGGCGCTGGTGCTGCTGGAGCACCTGCAGCGCCGGGAGGACCTGGCCGCCCTGCCGCCGCTGGCGGAGCTGAGCGCTGCCGTCGAGCGCTCGATGGGCTGGTACGGGGGGGACTACTGGGACCACGGCGCCCGGGAATTCCTGTGGGTCGAGGAGAACTGGCACTGCATCGCCGCCCGGACCGCCCTGTCCGGCCACCGCCACGACGGCTACGAGCGCTTCTGCATCGACTACGTCGCCATGAAGCGCCGGCTGGTGCTGGGACCCGACGACGGGGTCGACGCGGACATGGTCGGCGGCTTCGGCTGGGGCAACCTGGGGGTGCCGCACAACACGGGCACCGCCGGCTTCCTGGAGGCGCTGTCCGCTTCGATGGCGGTCAAGCAGGCCCGCGGCGAACCCCTCGACGCCGATCGGGACCAGCTCCGTCACAGCCTGGGCTACCTGCTCCAGAACCAGTGGGGCGCCGCCAGCTGCTTCGCCTGTGCGCCCGACCCGGTCGTGCACGGGGCGTGGAGCGAGCACATGGCCAGCCCCATCATCCGCATCGACTACATCCAGCACGCGTGGGCCGGCGTGGCCCACGGCGCGCGGCTGCTGGGTGCGGGGAGCTGACGCGCCGGCTCAGCGACCCGCCAGGGCCCGCCACCGTTCCCAGAGGCCGGCCGGCAGGTGGCTGCAAGCACGGGGAGGGTGGGAGACCCGGAGCAGACGCGAGATGCCCGCCCCAGGCAGGGCGACGCCGTGGGTCGCGGTGCGCCCGGCCAGCTCGCAGACCACCACCTCGGGCCCGAAGTCCGGGTCCAGGGCTTGGTCGGCCAGGACCACGTCGAAGCGGCCTTGGGCGGGCAGTCCCCACGTGACCCGGGGGTCGTCCAGGGCGCCGCCGTGCCAGCTGCCCAGGTGCTCTCGGGCCAGTGCGACCAGGTCCGGCGAGCGGGGCACCAGGTGCACGCGCTGGACCCCGGGCCATGCCAGCGCCTGGGCCACCAGGCCGCCAGTGCCCGCGGCGATGACCAGCACCTGGGTCGGCGAGGGGTGCGCGGCCAGCGCCGGCAGCGCGACAGCGCGGTGCCAGTCCAGGGCGTCTCGCGAGCACAGCAGCAGGTCCCTCTCGGCAAAGATCGCCAGCCCCAGGTCGGGGCTCTCGCCCAGGACCAGCTCACCGGCGTCGCTCCACAGACGCTCGAGCACTCGGGCCAGCCGGTAGCGCAGCCGTCGGCCGTGCCGCCAGCCAGCGGTGAACTCCAGGGGCCGGTCCGCCGGTCTCCAACCCAGCTCCGCCAGCGCATCCACCGAGCGCAGGGCCGGCCCATAGGTGTCCACGGTCACCAGAGCCTGCTCGGGCCAGGTGTGCAGCGCGATCCAGGCCGAGCCCGAGCGGCGGATCCACGAGGTGCCCTGGGGCTGGAAGCGCTGCACGTGGTCGTCTCCCTGGGCCAGGCCCAGGGTCGCCAGAGCCGCTGGAAGCCCGCTGTCGGGATCCTGGATCGCGAAGACCCCAGAGCGCCCGGGGCCGGTCATGGCGACCACCTCAGGCCGTCCCAGGTGTCGGGGGTGAAGGCCAGCGGCACACAGGGGGGCCGAGAGACCGCAAAGGCCAGGGTGGCCCCGTGGCTCTCGGACCAGGTGCTGTACTGGACCGCTTCGACGAACTGCTGGCGGACCCGGGCGTGGCGGGCATCGGCCACGGGGCCAGCCGGCCCCAGGCACAGGGCCAGCACGCCGTGCTCGGCCAGGGTGTCCGCGGCGGCCTCCAGCGAGTCCAGGGCCTGTTCGAGGGCTCGCCCGACCAGATCCAGGAGCACCACGTCCCAGCCGCCGCGCTGGGCACCGAGTACGGCGAAGAAGTCGGCGTGCACCACCTCCAGTCGCGCATCGTCCCAGGCGCCCAGGGCTGGCAGGTGCGCGGCGCAGACGTCGACCACGACCCGATCCACGTCGACCATGCGCGCGGTCGCCACCGCCTGGTGGCGCAGGACCTCCCGGGCGACTGCGCCCTCGCCCCCGCCGGCGATCAACACCCTGCGGGCCCCTGGCCACGCCGCCATCGCCGGCTGGACCAGGGCCCGGTGGTACGCGGCCTCGTCTCGCTCCGAGGACTGGAGTGCGCCGTCCAGGACCAGCACCCGGCCCAGGGCCGGGGTCTCGACCACCAGCACGTGCTGGTGCTCGGACCAGCCCTCGAACAGGACCCGGGACACCTCCAGGTCCAGGGCCCGACGATCGGGCCGGGTGTCGTCGACCAGGACCAGGCCGCCGTCGGGCCGCTCCTGGAGACCGGGCACCGGCGCCACCGGGCCCCGATCCACGACCTCGGTCTCCAGCGTCGCCGGCGCAAAGGCCCGCTGCAGGACGGCTCGGGCGATCGCCGGGTCGAAGGGCGCACAGGAGAACACGTCGGCGAACAGGGTGCCGTCGGCCGGCGAGGCGTGCAGCGACGCGTGGGACTCGCTCAGGAGCACCACCCCGGCGACGCCGCCTTCGGGACGGGCGTGCACGATGGGCTGCCCCACCGGGGTCAGGCCCAGCGCCTCGGGCAGCTCGCCCAGCACCCGAGCGACGGTCTCGCTATCGCCCAGGGCGCGGGGGTCGCACCCCGTCGCTCGAGCCAGCCAGTGGGTGCCGAGACGCCGCATCGGCTCGGCCTAATCTATGGACAGCGAAAGGACCCCTCGCCCTCGAAGCCGCCGATCACGTCGGCCACGGTCATGGCCTGGCTGCCACTGTGCTCGAACCACGCGAACAGGGCGTCGATGTCGTCGTGGTTGTTCTCCCACGCCTCGTCTGGGTGGTACTGCTCCACGTGGAAGACGATGCCCATGGCCTGGGTCGCCGGATCCGCCTTGGCCCGGGCCGCCTCGAGTTCGGCCAGGTGCTCGTCGGCCGACGAAAACAGCCCCATGGTGAGCTCGCCCACGTCAAAGCTCCGGCCGGTCACGTCTCCATAGGTCTGGCAGACCGGGCTGCTGATCAGGTCGTCGGGCATGTGGATCCCCGCCGCATGCGACGTCATCTCGGGTCCGGGCCAGTCCGTGAACACGGCCCGCTCGGCGTCCCCACCCAGGGGTGCCGGCACGCTCTCGGGTCCCAGGGTCGACGCCACCAAGGCGCCCGAGGCGCTGAGCGGCTCCAGGAGCGCCATCATGTCGGCGACGTCGCCCAGGTAGAAGGGGTCGGTGGTCGGGGTCACATCAGGGCTATTGACCCGCCTGGGTGGCGCTCTGGGACAGGGATCCGCCGAAGCCGGACAGGAAGCCGTCCAGCTGGCCGGTGTAGATCAGGTAGCCCACCCCCAGGACCACCACGAGCGCTGCAGTCTTCTTGAACATGGGCCGATCATCGCACGGCTCAGGGGCGATTCAGGGCCGACGAGATGTAGGGGATGAGCCACCGGGGTCCCAGGCGCACGGCAAAGGCCCCGATCCAGTTCTGGGCGCCGGGGATCGCGACCGCCTTGCCCGCCGTGGTTGCCCGGTAGGCGTGCTTGGCCACCGAGGCGGCGTCTGCCGGGGCCTTCATGGTGAAGAGCTTGTTCTTGTCGTTGCCCGCCGTGGCGGCGAAGTTCGTGGCTGTGGCGCCGGGGCAGTGGGCGGTGACCGAGACGCCAGTGCCGCGCAGCTCGTGGGCCAGGGCCTCGGAGAAGCTCAGCACGTAGGCCTTGGTGGCGTAGTAGGTCGCCATGAAGGGTCCCGGCTGGAAGGCCGCGGTCGAGGCGATGTTCAGGACCTGGCCGCGGCCCCGAGACACCATGCCGGGCAAGAAGTGGCCGGTGAGGGCGGTGAGGGCGGTCACGTTGACCTGGACCTGGTCGACCTCGCGCTGGACCGGGAGCTCGTGGAAGGCGCCGGTGGTGCCGAAGCCCGCGTTGTTGACCAACACGTCGATGGGGACGTCGGCGAGCTCTGCGGCGATGGCGGCCGGCGCGGCCGGGTCGGCCAGGTCCGCCACGACCGTGCGCACGCTCACCCCGTGCTCGCTGCGCAGCGCAGCGGCCTCGCGCTCCAGGTCGTCGACCGTGCGGGCGACCAGGACCAGATCGGCCCCGTCTGCTGCGAACAGGCGGGCCAGCTCCAGGCCAAGGCCTCTGGACGCGCCGGTGATCAAGGCGGTGGTGGAAGGGGACATGACGACCTCCTCGGCGCCTGTAGCGCGGTCCTGGTGCCCGGACCTCTTAGGATGCGCCCGTGCAGACCCTCACCTTGGCCGCGCTCCGACAGCTCCCTGCAGAAGGGGTGTTCTTCGCCGACTGTCGGCACGTCCTGGGTCAGCCGGACGCCGGCTGGCGGGCGTATCTGGCGGGCCACTGGCCGGGGGCTGCGCACCTGCACCTGGACCGGGACCTGTCCTCGCCGCTGGACCCGCAGCTGCGCGGCGGACGGCATCCTCTGCCCGATCCGGGGCTGCTCGGCGGCCGGCTGCGGGCGCTGGGGCTGACCGGTACCGACCGGGTGGTGGCGTGGGACGACAGCGGGGGCCCCTTCGCCGCGCGGCTGTGGTTCCTGCTCCGCTGGCTGGGCCACGAGCGGGTCCAGGTGCTCCAGGGAGACCTGGGCGGGGTCACGCTCGAGACCGGGCCCCGCCGCCAGCGGGCCCGGGGGGACTGGCAGCCCGACCCCCAGCCCGGCTGGTTGGCGGCCCACGAAGAGGTCCGGGCCCGGAGCTCGGCCGGTGGCCTGTTGGTCGACTGCAGGGCGCCGGATCGCTACGCCGGGCGGGTGGAGCCCTTGGATCCCGTGGCCGGCCACATTCCCGGCGCGGTCAACCACTACTGGCGGGAGCTGCTCGACGACGGCGTGCTCCGGCGCACCCCGCCGGTGTCGGGTCCCGACCCGATCTTTTACTGCGGCTCGGGGGTCACGGCGTGCGTGTCGTTGCTGGCCCACCGCGGGGCGACCGGCCAGGGCCGGCTCTACGTGGGGTCCTGGAGTGGTTGGCTGGCCCAGGAGCGGGCTTGAGCGACGGCTCCTTGCTGTTGGGACGCTCGGCGTTGATCTTCCGCGTCAGTCTGGTGGGGTGTGTGCTGGCCGTGTTGGTCTGGGTCTGCTCGTCTGGCGTGCTGGCGAACCTGGACGTGGAGGGCGTCCGGGCTGCCATCCAGGGGCTCGGGGGCTGGGGCATCGCCGGTTTCCTGTTCGCGCTGTCGGTGTTCCAGCCGATGCACATCTCCATCTACCTCTTCATGGGCGCCGCGGTGCTCGTCTGGGGGCCCTGGTGGGGCGGCCTGTTGACCTGGATCGGGTCCATGGGCTCGGCCGCAACGACCTTTGGCTTCGCCCGCTACGTGGCGCGGGACCAGGTCCAGGCCCGGCTGCCCGACCGCTTCCGCGCCATGGACGCACGGCTCGAGCACGGCGGTCTCAAGGCCGTCATTCTGTTGCGCCTGGTGTTCTTCACGACGCCGGCGCTGCAGCTGATGTTCGGCGTGTCCCGGGTGGACTTCAGGACCTACATGGTCGGCACGGCCATCGGGCTGGTGCCCATGCTGGTGCTGTCCGTCGCTGTGGGCAACGGGCTCAAGGCGTGGCTGGGGTGGTGAGCGGCGCTCTCGGCCGGACGCGGGACCGGGAACCACCGCATGTCCAGGGTGCCGTTGTCGTTGGCATCGTGGATGACGGACACCGACCAGATCCCCGCAGGCACGCCCACGATGGTGGCCTGGACCGTGTCTCCGTAGACCGGCGCTCGCACCACGAACGGCGCCTGGTCCACATCGAGCCAGGTCTCGCTGGAGTCGTAGAGGGTGATGAGCGCAGTGCCCTTGGGCTGGTCGAAGCCCTGGGCGGCGACCGTCACGGTGATGGGCTCGCCGGCCTGGACGGCGGCCGGCAGGCCCCAGGAGAGCGCCAGAGCGGCTGCCGCGGTCGCCCCTTCCAGGAGCCGGGGCCGGCCCAGAGCCCAGACGAGCGCCACCTTGACTCCTGCCGAGCACAAGGCCACGCCGAGATGCATGGCCTGGTCGCCAGTCTGGATCAGGTCCGCTGCGAAGACCAGGTTCAGCGCCCACGCTGATAGCGCTAGAGCGTCTAGAATGCTTGGTGGAGGCGAAGCGGTGGTCTGGGTCCTGTGGTTGGCGTGCGGCGGCGAACCCCGGGTGGAGCCGGTTGTCCAGCGGGCTCGTCCTCCGGCCGAGCCGGCCCCGGTGGCGACCTTTCCCAACGGCCGCTCCCCCCAGGTGCTCGACGCACGGCCGGCGGCTTTTGCGCACCCATCAGATGGGTCTTGTGTGGGCTGTCACGCCGAACAGGCCGGGGCCTGGGCTGGCTCGCCTCACGATCTCGCCCTGGGGCCGGCGGCTGACGCATTGGGTCGCTTCGACGGCCAGCCCGTCGCGCTGGCGGGACTCACGGCCATCCCCTCAGAGACCGCCTCCGAGCGCACCCTGACCGTGCGCGACGGTGGCGGCACCCGGACCTACCGCGTGCGGCACAGCTTTGGGCACGATCCTCTGCAGCAGCTGCTGCTGGAGGGGGACAGAGGCGCGCTGCTGGTCGCGCCCATCGCGTGGGACGTGGCGGGTGAGCGTTGGTTCGACCCGGCTCCGGACGGTGTGGCTGCGGATCCTGCGGACCCTCTGTACTGGGGCGGTCTCTTCGGGACCTGGAACCACATGTGTGCCACGTGCCACAGCACCGGGGTGGTCGAAGACTTCGACGCCCAGACGGGGTCCTACGGGACCCGCTGGACCCACGAAGACGTGGCCTGTCAGGCCTGTCACGGGGAGGGTCCTGAGGTGCAGACCCTGGCTCGGGGTCAGGACCAGGTGGCCGTGTGTGCCAGCTGTCACAGCCTGCGCTCGCCGCTAGCGCCGGGCTGGGTGCCCGGTGCGCCGCTGCTCGACCACTTCACCCCAGCGCTGCTCGACAACCCCGCCTACGCTGCGGACGGCGGGATCCAGGCCGACCGCGAGGCCTTCGTCTGGGGCTCCTTCCAGCAGAGCGCCATGGCCGCCGCGGGGGTCCGCTGCAGTCACTGCCACGAACCTCACGGCACGGGGCTCGTGGCCGAAGGCAACGGCGTCTGTCTCCAGTGCCACGGGTCGGAATTCGATGCCGGGGACCACGACGGCGGGCGGGCTTGTGTCGACTGTCACATGCCCGAGCAGCGGTACATGGGGGTGGATCTGAGGGCGGATCACAGCTTCCGGGTGCCGGGTCGGAGCACGGGCCTGCCGGCGTCGCTGGTGCTGGCTGGGCGGGCCGGTGAGCCCGGTGCGGCGGCGGGCTTGTTGGCTGCGGTGGGGGACTCGGAGCTGTCGCCCTTCCACCGGGCGAGTGCCCTGGCGTTGTTGCAGCGGCAGGCGCCCCAGGCGGGGCTGGCGCCCGTGGTGGCTTCGGTCGCGGACCAGCGCGCGCTGGTGCGATGGCAGGCGGCTGCGTTGCTCGGGGCCTGGGGGCAGGGGAGTGGTCTGTGGGCGGCGCTCGACGACCCCGTCCGGGCCGTGCGCTTCGCGGCGGCCAAGGGGCTGTTGTCCAGCGGGGTGGCGGCGCCGTCGGCCGGAGCCCAGGCGGCGCTCGATGCGGTGGTCGGCGACCTGAAGGCCAGCCTGGCGGCCGAGGCCGATGAGCCGGCCAGTCACCTGAACCTGGCGGTGTTGCTGTCGGTCGAAGGGGACGCGGAAGGGGCGCTGGCGGCGGCACAGACCGCGCTGCGTCTGGCGCCGGCTTTTCCGGCTGCGCAAGAGATGGTGGCGGCGCTGGAGGGGGGCGGGGAGTGACGCCCCCCAGAGGCGCGGGGGGTTCCGGGGGTGCGTTCGGGCGGGGACGAACGTCCGTACTTCGGACGTTCGTCCCTCCCAACTGAGTTGGGGACCCTCAACGTCCGAAGTACGGACCTTCGTCGCGCCGCCAGCGGCCGGGCGGGGACGAACGTCCGTACTTCGGACGTTCGTCCCTCCCTACTGAGTTGGGGGCCCTCAAAGTCCGTACTTCGGACGTTCGTCCCCTTGCTCGCCGCGCCCCCCGCGACTCACCCCTCGAAGCCCAGCTCCCTCAGGTACGTCTTGTCCAGCTTGCTGTGGCTCCGGGCGAACTGGCTCCGCAGGAATAGCGCCGCGCCAAAGCCCATCGCCCACCAGCGCTTCAGCAAGCCCGGACGCTGCTCCGGCACGAAGCCCAGGTCCCGGCCCTGTTGGTAGACCCGGGCCCGCACGTGCTCCACGAAGGGCACCAGGTGCGCCAGCACCGGGTGGCCCGCGGCTTGTTTGGCAAAGGCCCGCGCCGCAAAAGGCGCCACCGTCAGCTGGATCTCCAGCAGGCCGTAGTAGGGCGTCTTGAGCCACGGGTGTGCAGCGATGAGCCGCCGGGTCTCCTTTTCTCCCCAGGCGACGTGCTCCTCTTCCTCGCGGCACACCACCCGGAGCTTCTTCAGGATCTCGGGGACCCGCGGGTCGTCGGCGGGCAGCGTCTGGAGCAGCACGTCCCGGAAGATGTCCAGCACCATGCCCTCGCCGATGGCGTGCTCCATCACCACCTTGAGAGGGTAGTAGTTGTTGTGGGCGCTCAGCAGCTTGATGGTCCAGTGACCGGGCAGCGGCTCGAGCTCCAGGATGCGGAACACGTCGGCGAACAGCTCCAGGTGGTTCAGCTCCTGGCGGGCCTGGCGCAGGTAGAAGCGCGCGGCCTCCATGGAGTAGGCCGCGAACAGCGACTTGCCGCAGTAGACCCCGGTCGCCTCGCCGTAGAGCACCTGGCTCAGGATGAAGCGCAGCAGGTCCCGATCCCGCGGGTCGTCCAGGTCGAAGCGGGCATCTCCGAAGTCGTACAGCGGTTCGAGCTCAGCCATGGATCCTGGATAACCGGGCGGGGATAGGCTCCGCGCATGTGGTCGCTCCTGCTCGCCTGCAGCTCGCCGACGCCGGCGCCGGCCCCTCCAGCCGTCAGGCCGCCGGACCTGGTCGTCGTCAGCGTGGACACCCTGCGGGCGGATCGGCTCTCCACCTGGGGCCACAGCCGGGAGACGTCGCCAGAGCTCACCCGCCTGGCCCAGACCGCGATCCGCTACGACCAGGCCATCGCCCCGGCGCCGTGGACCCTGCCTTCCCTGGCTTCGCTGTTCACGGGGCTGTTCCCGTCGGGCCACGGGGTGACACAGCCGGATCTCGGCCTCTCCCCCGAGCACACCACGTCGGCCGAGGTGCTGGGGATGCTGGGCTACGAGACCGCGTTCTTCGGGGTCAACGCCTACCTGGAGCACGATCACGGCCTGTCCCAGGGCTTCGACACCTGGGACGCCCACACCGGTCTCGCCGGTCGCCAGCTGCTCAACCGCGTCCGGGACTTCCTGGCCCAGCGGGACACGGCTCGCCCGCTGTACCTGGTGGTCCACCTGTTCGAGCCCCACTGCCGCTACCGGGCGCCCCAGGATCTGCACGGCCGGTTCACCCCAGAGGCCCCGAGCACACGCCTGCTCCCGCGCCAGGACTACGACCGCATGGGCGGCTGCTACCAGCTCCAGCAAGACGACGGGTCGCCAGAGCTGGACCTGGCGGTCTACGACGCCCGCTACGACGAGGAGGTCTTGGAGGTCGACGGGCTCATCGGGCGGCTGTGGCGCATGGTCGAGTCCTTGAATCCCTGGCTGGGCGTCGTCGCCGATCACGGGGAGGCCTTCTGGGAGCACGGCGATTTTGGCCACGGACGCCAGCTCTACCAGGAACAGATCCGGGTGCCCATGCTGATCCGGCCGGTCGGCGGTGTACCAGGACGCGTCGTGCCGACCCCCACCTCCACGCTGCTCCTGGCCCACCGGCTGCTGAGCGCGGCCGGCGTCCAGCTGGAGCCCCAGGAGACCCTGGTGGCGCTGAGCGAGACCGAACACGACGGGCACCGGCTCCGGGCGGTGGTCCAGGAGGAGGTCAAGCTGATCGAGGACCTGGCGACCGGGGCGGTGGTGACCCATGACCTGGGCCGGGACCCGCTGGAGCGGTCCGGGGTGCCCGTGGCCGCGAACGCGGTGCTCGAAGCGCTCTTCGCAGCGTCTCCACCGGGACCGGCGCCCGTACCCTGGACCGCAGATCCCGCCCAGGCCGAGGCGCTCGAGCGGCTGGGGTATGTGGAGTAGGGGTGTCATCTGGCGAAGGTCCGGGGTGAACGCAACACCTCGCTCGAAGGTCCGGCGTGAGTGCAACAACCCGGCCTCGGTGAGCCCTCCTGGCGTCCGCTCGGGGCGAGGATCGGGGTCCAGGCGTGCCCTCCGGGCTCGATCTGTTGCACTCACGCCGGACCTTCCGGGCCCGTGTTGCGTTCGACCCGGACCTTCGAGGATGGTGGCCCTCGCCGAGCGCACCGCCCGGGTCTGGCCGGTCTGCCGCTGCGGGTGGTAAAGGGCTTGGAGACGAGCCACTTCCTGGGCATCGAGTGCCCGCCGCGCCTGACGGCACGCACAATGGTGCTGGCACATTGGCTGTCAGCGGGGATCTACCCCGCCTTCATCCTGCTGATCCCGCCGCCGCTCTCGTTGTCTACCGCGGCCCCCGACAGAGGCGCACGGCGGGATCGACGGCGGTGAGGCCCCTGGCCTGGTCTCGCCCACTCCAAGTGCGCCCCGCGCGGTACGGCCGGCTCACCGTCCAGTCCGGTGAGTGGGACGGGCACGCCCGCCACCTATCGTGGCCATTCAGCACAGAGCCACTCCTCCAAGCCGGTGGCCGATGGCGCCGTCGCAATTCGCCACACCTGGGGCGGTCTTGGAGGGCCTTCCGCCTGGCGCACGCCTCTCGCACCCATGCTTGCGGCGATGTTGCAGGGCGACCGACCGGCTGCCTGTATGGGTTCGAGAGGCCAGTGCCTTCAGGAGTCCTTCTGGCACTGCCCTTGCTTGAGGGGTCCCCACGGAGGTGACCGTGAAGCTGATGCCGATGATCTACCTGGCCGAAGACGACGCCGAGATGCGGGCGCTGCTGACCCGATGGTTGGCGGACGAGGGCTACCGCGTGCGCCAGGCCGCCTGTGGCACCGAGCTGGTCTCGCTGATCGCCGAGGCTTGGCTCTCGGAGCTCTCGGAGCCGCGACCAGCCCTGGTGGTGACGGACCACCGCATGCCCGAATTCGAGGGTCTCTCGGTGGTCAAGGCCGTCCACTTCGTGGACGACAGCCTGCCGTTCGTCCTCATCACTGGCTTCGGGAGCGCCGGGCTTCGGCGAGAGACGGCGAGACTGGGCCCGGTCACCGTCCTCGACAAGCCGTTCCCCCGTGAGCGGCTGCTCGACGCCATCGAAGACGTCCTGTCGTGAAGTCGCTTCCTCTGGGAGGGACGGGGTCGTTTCGCGGTCTGCTGGCCCTCGCCGTGGTGCTCATCGGCGTCGAGTGGGCGTGTCTGTTCGCGGCGACCTCGACCGAGGGACACATCGAAGCTCGACCGAACGCCGCCGCACTGGAGACAGCGCCGACCTGGAAGTCCCAGCTCGAGGCGCTCCTGGGCATCGAGCCAGGCCTGTTCGACAAGACGCAGTCGCCGGAGTTGGTGCCCACCGATCCGGCGGCTCCGTCTGCCGGTCTCCAATCGATCGCCGAGTCCGATCTGCTGGCGAACGTGGCCGAGAGCGTCCTTCCTTCGGTCGTGAACATCTCCGTGCGGAGAGATCCGAGCGTCGCCGAATCTCGGCAGCAGGCCATCCTGCGACAGTTCTTCGGACCCGGCGCGCCCCAACACTCGCGTTCGGCCCCACAGCGCCAGAGCGTCGGGTCGGGCGTCATCGTCTCGACGGACGGCCAGGTCCTCACCAATCGGCACGTCATCGAAGGGTCCAGCGCGATCACCGCGCGGCTTGCCGATGGTCGGGAGTTCGACGCACGTGTCCTGGGCCAGGACGAACACACCGACCTGGCGGTGCTCGAGCTGATCGATGCCCACGACGCAGGAGTGACCCCGCTGGCGTTCGGCGACACCAGTGCCCTGCGGCTCGGTGAGCTGGTGCTCGCCGTGGGCAACCCCTTCGGACTCAGCGGTTCCCTGTCGCTGGGCATCGTCTCCGCAAAGGGCCGCCACGGCATGGGCATCGCTGACTACGAGGACTTCATCCAGACCGATGCCGCGATCAACCCCGGCAACTCCGGTGGCGCGCTCGTCAACCTCGATGGCCAGCTGGTGGGCATCAACACCGCGATCCTCTCCCGCAGCGGCGGCAGCCAGGGCATCGGCTTCGCCGTGCCCGCCCACGTCGCTGAGCGTGTCCTGGCGTCGCTGGTCTCTCAGGGTCGACTCGTTCGCGGCTTCCTCGGTGTCTCGATCCAGGACCTCTCCTCCGAGCTCGCCCAGACGCTCCACACCGAGACGACTCGCGGTGCATTGGTGGCGGAGGTCCAGTCGGACTCGCCAGCCGACCGCAGCGGGCTCCTGCCGGGGGACGTGGTGGTCGCCATCGACGAGCAGGACATCGCCGACGCGAGCGATCTCAGGACCGCGGTCGGGCTCAGCGGCCCAGGGACCACGGTCTCGCTCCAGGTCCTCCGCGATCAGGCCAGTCAGACGATCACCGTGACCCTCGCCGATCGGGACCCACAGGATCGGCCAGGGTCTGCCGAGTCCCGCCACGGACTGACCGTCTCTCCTGCCCACGATCCGGGCCCCTTGGGAGCGAGACGGCAGGCGGAGGGTGGCTCCGCCGGCCTCGTCGTCATGGAAGTGGCTCCCGACTCTCCCGCCCAGCGAGGGGGTCTCGAGGCGGGCGACGTGATCCTCCTCGCCGGCGGAGAGCCTGTCTCGACGCCGGCGCAGCTCTGGACCCTCTGGGACCAGGCCCGCCGCAACCTGCTGCTCCGCGTTCGCAAGGGCGGGACTCTGGTCTACCTGGCGCTACCATCGGTGACTGGTTGAGAGTTCCACGGAGAGTGCGAGACCGATGAAGCTCACCGCACAGCTGGCCTTGGGCGTGTTGAGCGTAGTGGTCATGGTCCTGCTGATGGCCGAGATCATGGCGGTGAAGGCCGAGACGCGCCTGATCGAGCTCGATCTCCAGCGGGAAGTCCGGGTCTTGAGCAGCACCGTGGCGGTCCTGTTGGCCGAGGGCGAGCTCCACGAGGAGGAGCCAGCGAGCCTGGCCTCGCTGCTGGCCTCGCTCTCGGGGACCGACTCCTCCGTGGCGCTGTCCTGGCACCCGGTAGAGGCACTCTCCGAGCTGGGGACCGAAGCGGCCGACGCCAGACGGCTGGGGTTCGGCCAGACCATCTCCTGGCTGGGGCCGGACACCGTGGTCGCACTCGCGCCGGTGAGGGCCGGTGGCGAGCTTGTGGGCGTGTTGCGGGTCACCGACTCCGCGCGACCCCGGGAGGCCTTTCTTCGACGCACGACCTACCAGCATGTCTTGACCGTCCTGGCCATCTCGATCGCCGCCGGGGCGGCCGCGCTGGCGCTGGGCTACTGGCTCGTTGGCGCTCGCATCAACGCCCTGCGGCGCAAGATCGAGCAGGTCGGTGCGGGCATCCTGGACGAGCCGCTCCTCCTCTGGGGCAACGACGAGCTGAATGCCCTTGGACTCGAACTGGAGGAGATGTCCGCCCAGCTCGGGGTCGCACGGGCGGATGCCAGTCGCGAGACCGAGGCGAGGCTTCGAGCCGAGCGCATGCTGCGCCACGCGGACCGCCTGACGACCGTCGGACAGCTCGCAGCAGGCGTGGCCCACGAGCTCGGGACGCCGCTGAACGTCATCGATGGGCGTGCGGCCATGCTGCTGCGAAGGCTGAGGAGCGACGAGGACTGCCGCGATGCCGCGGTCATCCGCAAGCAAGCCGAGCGGGTCACCGACATCATCCGTCGCATGCTCTCCTTCAGTCGAAGGGCAGAGCCGGCGCTGCGTCGCGCAGACCTGGGTGAGGCGATCCGTGACTCCTGCGGTCTCCTCCAGTCGACAGCCATGAATGCCAGCGTCTCGCTGGACCTGCACGTAGCCAAGGGGGATCTCGAGGCCGACTTCGACCCGGTCCAGATCCAGCAGCTGGTGACCAACCTGGTCCTGAACGCCGTCCAAGCCAGCCAGCCCGGCCAGGTCGTGTCCATTGCCGTGTGGCGGGACGATTCCGACGAACGCCCACTCCACCTGCGCGTCTCGGACGACGGCACCGGCATCCCCACAGCCATCCTGGCACTCATCTACGATCCCTTCTACACCACCAAAGACCCTGGAGTCGGAACCGGGCTGGGCCTGTCCATCGTCCAGGCCATCGTCCGGGACCACGATGGCATGATTCGGGTCGAGAGCGAGCCGGGGGAGGGCACGGTGTTCACGATCGACCTGTGGGAGAGCCACCCGTGACATCCCAGGCCCGAGTCCTGATCGTCGACGACGAGCTGGAGATGTGCGCCATGCTCGAGAGCGCACTGGAGGCGGAGGGTCTCCAGACATCCTCGGCGAACGGCATGGACGGCGCGCTCCAGCTCCTGGGCCAGCACGACTTCGACGCCGTCCTGACGGATCTCCGCATGGCCGGCGGGAGCGGACTGGAGCTCACCCGCCAGATCCTGCGGCGGCGGCCGGGGATCCCGGTGGTGGTGATGACGGCCTTCGGGGACATGCCCACGGCCATCGAGGCCATGCGCGCGGGCGCATACGACTTCCAGCCCAAGCCGGTCGAGCTCGATCACCTCGTGCTGGTGTTGAGGAGGGCCATCGAGCACAAGCGACTGACCGGCGAGCTCCGGCTCCTCCGGACCCGGGCGCTCCCGCAGCCGAGGGGCGGGATCGTGGGGCGGAGTCCCGCCATGCAGAGGCTGCTCGCGTTGGTCCCCAAGGCTGCCCAGGCCGATGTGCCCGTGTTGATCACGGGTGAGACTGGCACGGGCAAGGAGCTGCTCGCGCGCGCCGTCCACGAGCAGTCCGACGTGATGGACGGTCCCTTTGTCGCCGTGAACTGCGCCGCCATCCCTCACGAGCTCCTGGAGTCCGAGCTGTTCGGACACGTGAGGGGCGCCTTCACGGATGCGCGAACCGCCCGCGACGGGTTGTTCGTGAAGGCGAGTCAGGGCACCCTGTTCCTCGACGAAGTCGGGGACCTTCCTCAGCTGCTCCAGCCCAAGCTGCTCCGAGCCCTGCAGGAGCGACGCATCCGCCCAGTCGGCTCCGATCGCGAGGTCGGCGTGCGGTGTCGGGTCGTCGCTGCGACAAACCGCGACCTCCAGGCCGCCGCCCAGGAGGGCCTGTTCCGGCTGGACCTGTACTACCGGCTGGCCGTGATCCGCCTCGGGCTCCCACCCCTCAGCGCCCGGGGGGGCGACATCCTCCTGCTCGCCCAGCTGTTCCTGGACCGCGCGGCGGCACGCACAGGTCGCGGCGTGGCGGGACTGAGCACTCCGGCCGCTCGAGCCTTGCTCGCCTACGACTGGCCCGGCAACGTGCGCGAGCTGGAGAACGCGCTCGAGAGGGCCGTCGCCATGACGGAGCACGACCGGATCCTGATCGAGGACCTCCCCGAGGAGCTGCGACGCGGCCTCTCGCGCCCCCCGGTGATCGGCGACGACAACCCCGCCGACCTTCCCACGCTGGCGGCGCTCGAAGATCGGCACATTCGGCGGGTGCTCGTCGCAGTCGACGGGAACAAGGCCCAGGCGGCTCGCGTCTTGGGCATCGATCGCCGCACCCTGTATCGCAAGCTGGATCGCGGCGTCGGCCAGGAGCTCGAGTGACCGCTCAGAGAGCGGCGGCCGATCGGAGCTGTTCGCGCAGAGCCAGCTGCACGGCCTCCGGCTGAGCCCTCACGAATTGCGCGAGGCGACCGAGCAGGCGGTGCTCGAGCTGGCTCACTCTCTGCTTGCTGACTCCCCACCGGCTGCCCAGTGCCCCCTGTGAGACGGGCTGGTGCGACCGCAGGCGCTCGTGCCAGATGGCTCGTTGCCGCCCGTCCACCAGGCTGGACTCGAATTCGTCGAACAGCGCTGCGATGGTCTGGTGGAGCCGACGGGTGCTGGCGAGCTCTTCCGGGTCGAGCCGGTCCAGCCTGCACGGGTCCGGTGCACTCGCTCGCGGCCCTGCGAACCCGAGCATCTCGGTGTTGCTGTCATAGGGCTCGGAGACATAGCCTTGAAAGGTCCGATACTCGGCCACCCGCTCGGTGGAGACATCCAATGCGCCCGCCAGGGACCGGTCGTCGACGGCCTGTTCCAGGGTGCGGCGCTTGGACCACTCCCGATCGTAGTTCGCCCTCAGACGGCGGAGGTCTCGACCGCCGCGTCCGCCGAACACCCCAGTCCTCTGGATCTGGCGTTGCATGTGGGCCTGGACCCAGTGCCGCGCGTAGGTCTTGAAGTGAACGCCCCGCGCCGGCTCGAAACGCCGCCATGCGATCAGCAGGCCCTCCAGGCCAGCGGCTTCGAGCTCCTGGACGTCGATGCCACGCCGAGACCAGGCCCGGGCGATCGTGCCCACCCAGGCCCGATGTACGTGAATGACGGCGCTCTCCTCCGGGTCTCCCGGGAAGATCGAGTCTGCGTGGTCTTCAGCCTCTCGGTCGCTCATTGGACCCCCACCTCGCGGTGTTCGCCAGCCTTCAAGCAGAGAACGTGCCAGTCGTGTCCTGCGCCCGGTCCTCCCTGAGGGAGGGTCATCCATTGGCCTGCCCCGAGTGCGGTTCGCCTCGGCGGGTGTGGCGTCCTGCCCCGCTCTGTGGCGGAGCGCCCCGCGCACCCCGGATGCAGGGCCGCTGGAACCGGCGGCGAGTTGGCATCCATCTTGCGGGGACCTCGACCCATGACACCCGCCGTCCTCGCGACGCTCCTCCTCGTCGTCACTGCCACAGCCTGGGGAGCCTCGGGCCTCGTTCGTACAGAGCCGCCATGGTCTCGAGTCGGAGCGCTGTTCGCCCTGTCGATGGCAGCGCTGCTGGCCGGCTGGACCGGTTGGCTCGCCACCGCCGAGCAGGTTCCGCTGGCCGAGGGCCGCCTCGCGTCATTCGAAGACCTCCTGCAGATCCCCGCGACCAGCCACCGTCTGGCGCTGCTGGTGCGAGCTGCCGAGCCGCCCCCGAGCGCAACGCGACCTTCGACCGGCAGGTTCTTGCTCACCCTGGGCGGCGACGGCAAGGAGCGTCACAAGAGGGCCGGAGTCCTCTCGTTGCCCCCCTTGCCCGCCAGCGACCATCCTCGTCACCACGACCCCTTCGCTTCCCAGGAAGCGCGCGTCACGCTGCCCGGCGACCTCGCTCGAGGCGCGGTCTGGGTTCGCGCCGACGCGGAAGATCTCCGTCCGGCTGGCCTTCAGCTGGAGGCCGTTCGAGCACCGCCGCCGCCATTTTCAGTGCTCGCGATCGGGGTGGTCCTCCTCCTGTTCGCGAGCACCCACGACTTGGTGCTCGGGACCCGGCGGCTGTCCGCCTCTGTGGGACTGCTCCTGGCGCTGGCTCTGACCGCACCCGGGCTCCTCACTCCCCACCCGACCCTGGCCTTGGTCGCGACCGCCTTGGTCGCCACAGTCGCCGGCGGCCTGTTGGGCACCTGGTTCGCGCGCTGGTGGATTCGGGCGGCCATCGCGCCATGGGGTGACCTGAGCTCGGCCGCCCGCTGAAGCCGGTTCCGCGTCACTCCCGCACCGGCGTGCGTCACACCACCGTAGTCGCTCTGGGAACCACGGCTCGGATTCGGCCGCCCACAGCGCCCACGACCTGGACGAGGATCCAGCCGAGAGGCAGCCCGATCAGCAGCGACAACACGGCGGCGTGCACTACATAGACCAACTGCCCATGCGGGGTCACGGCGAATTGGATGGTGGCGCTGAAGAGGGTCAGTCCCGCGAGGCCCGCGGCGAGCCGACTCCTGGCGCTGGAGAGTCCGTCCACCAGAGCGCCGCAGGCGGCGAGCAATAGCCCGAGAACCAGGAGGCGGGTGGGGCGCACAGGGGCTGGGATGACCGAGACCTCCAGGCCGGCGGGCTCGAACCGGGTGAGGTCCTTGGCGTGCAGCGCCGCGCCGTGGTCGTGCAGGTCCAGCGCCAGGCGACTCCGGTCCTCGCTGTGGGTGAGCGGAGCCTTGGGCCGCGCCCGCTTGCCGGACCGCCCTCGCGTCCAGTGTTCGGACAGGGTGCCGAACAGGAGAGCGTGATCGCTGGCCTCTCCCTCCACGATCAGGGTGTAGTCGGCGTCGAAGCCTTCACCGGGCTTCAGCGGTGGGATCTCGCTGCGGACCACCACGGCGAGATCCATCGGGCTCGGGGCCAGGAGCAGCTTGTCCTCGGGCGTGTGGAGGAGGGCACGCTCCAGCGGGGCGACCTCCCCGCTGACGAGCCAGGCAGTCCAGCCGGCGCTGAGCAACCCCAGCCCGAGCAACAGTCCCCCTGCTGCGCGCAGCAGGATCGGCCCGCCCGTTCGCAGACCGGCAGCCCCATGTGCGCTGAAGAGGCCGACGGCAATCAGACAGAGGACCAGGGAAGGTGTCATCGGTGAGCTCCTTGTCGGGCGACGCAGCACGAGTCGTGCCAAGTGCCGGTGCCCGAGTCCCGACCTGCTGGTCCTGGCATGGGACTTGCTGCTCTGGCTCGTACGATGGAGACGCTGGACACACCGCTGCGCGTCGAGGGACTCAGGGACTGGGAATTCGCAGGTTGGGGCAGGGCGTCACGGATGGAGGATCTGCAGTCCGAGCCCCAACCACCACGCTCGTCTCACAAGCTCGGGGCTTGGTCCGCGACAGCGATCTGTGGCAACGACATCACGTCGAGCTGCCTGTATGTCTCGGCCCTCGCCGCCGCCCAGGCGGGGCGCTATGCGCCGGTGGTGCTGGGCGTGGTGGCCGTCGTGCTCTACCTCTTCAGGAGGGTCTATGCCGAAGTCGGCAGCGCCCTCCCGCTGAACGGCGGCACGTACACGGTGCTGCTGAACACCACGAACAAGCGCACCGCCGCCGCGGCTGCCTGTCTGACGCTGCTGTCGTATGTCGCCACTGCGGTGATCAGCGCCGGCGAGGCGATGCACTACCTGCACAACCTGGTGCCGTCGCTGCCCGTCCTTCAGGCAACCCTCGTGCTGCTGTCGGTCTTCGCGGTCCTGGCGATCGTCGGCATCTCCGAGTCCGCCGTGGTGGCCCTGGGCATCTTCGTGCTCCACATGATCACCCTGGTGCTGTTGTCCGTGGGCGGGATCCAGGCCGTCTTGCGAGACCCATCGCTGCTGGCGCAGAATTGGGCCGAGCCCGCCCCCGGTGGACTGTGGCGGGCACTGTTCTTCGGCTTCGCGGCAGCAATGCTCGGGATCAGCGGCTTCGAGAGCTCGGCGAACTTCATCGAGGAACAGGACGACGGCGTCTTCCCCAAGACCCTGCGCAACATGTGGCTGGCAGTGGCGGTGTTCAATCCCCTGTTGAGCCTCTTGTCCCTGGGGCTGCTGCCGCTGGCCCACATCCAGGGCGTCCCCCCGGACCTGCTGGCCGAGATGGGCGAGGTGTCCATGGGACGCTGGCTCGGGGTCTGGGTGAGCGTAGATGCCGTGTTGGTGCTCTCGGGGGCGGTGTTGACGAGTTTCGTGGGGGTCACGGGCCTGATGCGTCGGATGGCGCTCGATCGTTGCCTGCCCGCGGTCCTGCTTCGCCAGAATCGCGCCCGAGGCACCAACCACTGGATCGTGCTGGCCTTCCTCGGGACCTGCGTCTCCATCCTGGTGATGACCCAGGGCGACGTCACGACGCTGGCCGGGGTCTACACGCTCTCGTTCTTGTCCGTGATGGCGCTGTTCGCCGTCGGAAACATGCTGCTCAAGGCGCGACGGGCCCAGCTCCCCCGCAGCGAGAGGGCCTCCTGGCCCAGCGTCCTGATGGCATTCGGTGCCGTGTTCGTCGGGCTCGTGGGCAACGTGCTCCTGGATCCTCAGAACGTCCGGGTCTTTGCGCTCTACTTCGCGGGGACCGCGACGGTGGTGGCGGCGATGTTCCTGCGCGTCGATCTGCTCAGGGGGTTGGTGTTCCTCTCCAACCAGGTGCTCGCCCGGGTGCGGGAGGCAAACGAAGGCCTGCAGAGGCTGGTCGGACGGCTGGTGGACCGGATCCAGGCCGGACCCGTGATCTACTTCGCCCGGGGAGACGATCCGGCCGAGCTGAACCGCGCCGCGCTGTACGCCTTGCGGAACGAGCAGAGCGACCGACTGATCGTCGTGCATGTCTTCGACGACCTGAGCGACGTGCCGCCGCTGCTGGCCGAGCACCTCCGGCAGATCGATCACCTGTACCCACAGCTCCGGATCGACTTCCTGGCTGTGCGAGGGGTCTTCGGCCCGGCGTTGATCCTGGCGCTGTCCGAGCGGCTCGGCGTGCCACGGAACTACATGTTCATCGGCACACCGGGTCAGACCTTTCCCCATCGAATCGAGGAGCTCGGTGGAGTGCGACTGGTGCTGTAGGGGCAGGACACGGGGCCACGACCTGTGGCTGGACAGGGCGGGGCGGTCCGATGGAATGCGTCTTGCACGGCGGGCGGGTCATGCTCCCCCGACGCCTCGACCCAGCCGCCCTCTCTCGAGCACTCGTCGAGAGGCTGTCCCACGACGGCCCGGCGGCCCTCGCCGTGCTGTTCATGGCCGTCCCGCAGGGCGTTGCCTACGCCATCATCGCTGGGCTCCCACCTGCCGCGGGCATCTACGCGGCGAGCATCCCGGCGATCGTGGCGAGCCTGACCCGCAGCTCCCGGCACGTCATCACCGGCCCCACGAATGCCCTCAGCCTCCTCGTTGGGGCCGGCCTGCTCGCAGCGGCTCCGGCCATGCCGATCTGGCAGGCGGCTGCCACCCTGGCCTTGTGGGTCGGTCTCTTCCAACTGACCGCGGGGCTGATGGGGGTCGGGCTCGTCGTCGACTTCATCTCGAGTCCGGTCGTGCTCGGCTACGTCACGGGGGCCGGGGTGTTGATCGGGATTGGCCAGCTCCCCAACCTGTTTGCCTTGGACGGGCTGCCAGGCCCCAGTCTCCCGGAGGTGCTGGCGGTGGTCAGGGGTCTGGGCGCGACCCACCTGCTGACTCTGGGAATCGGCCTCTCGACGGTCGTGGCTCTAGTCGGCGTGCGACGATGGGCGCCGCGCGTGCCCGGCCCAGCGGCCATCATGTTCATGGGCATCGCCGCCAGCCGACTGCTGGACCTGCCGAGCCAGGGCGTCGCCGTGGTGTCGGACCTGGGCGGGATTCCCGGAGGGCTTCCGCGTCTCGTCGTCCCGACCCTGGAGGGAGCGGCTGCCTTGATCCCCCTCGCCTTGGCGACGACCGTGCTCTCCCTGGTGGAGTCCACGGCCGTCGCGAGGACGGTGGCTGCCACCACCGGCGAGCGCCTTGATGCCTCGAGGGAGTTCGTGGGCCAAGGCCTGGCCAACCTCTCCGCGGCCCTCTCCGGCGGCTACCCGGTGAGCGGCAGCCTCTCGCGCACCGGAGTGAGTCGGGCCGCGGGCGCTGACTCCCGGGCGGCCGGGGTCTTGAGCGGGTTGCTGCTGTTGGGCATTCCACTGACCCTCGGTCCGGTCCTGGATGCGACCCCCATCGCCTGCCTCGCCGGGCTGCTCGTCGTGACAGCCTTCGATCTCATCGACCTGCCCCGCATCCGCCAGACCCTCGGGACGGGACGAGGGGACGCCATCGCGTTCACAGCCACCCTGCTCGGGACGTGGAGCCTGGCCCTGGACCAAGCGATCTACCTCGGCGTCGGCATCAGCGTGGTCCTGTTCCTGCGGCGGGCTCGGCTGCTCGTCGCCCACGAGCTCGTGCCTGGGCCAGAGGGCCGCTTCACCGAGGTCGGTGTCACCCGCGAGCCCCCTCCGGGGACGACCTGCCCCTGCATCCGGGTGCTCCAGCTCGAAGGCCCGCTGTTCTTCGGCTGCGCCGGTGAGCTGGAGGCGGCGCTCGACGAGCTGGCCGTCGCGCCGGGGCTCGTGGTGCTGATCCTGCGACTGCAGCGGACCCAGGGGCTGGATGCGACCGTCATCGAAGTGCTCGAGGCGGCGGCAGACCGCATGGCGCTGGAGAGACGGACGCTGCTGCTCGCGGGGCTGCGCCGCCACCAGGTGAGGACGCTCGACCGCTCGGGCGCCACAGCGCGACTCGGCCGCTGGACCCTCTTTCCGGCGCGTCGCGCGTCCTTCGCCGCGACAGCCCTTGCGCTGAGCCATGCCCGCGAGATCTGCGCGGGCAGGCACAAGCCGGATTGTCTGACGGGGGGTCCGTCAGCGGATCCCGAGGGACGCATCATCCGTTTCTTGCCGAGCCCGGAACGACCTGGGGCTTGATCGCACCAGCACTACCGCTAGATGGGTGGCGCGTGGATGGCCACCAGCTCCAGCAGGTCCGTCAGGTCGAAGGGCTTGTCCAAGACGGCCACTGCCCCCAGACGGCGAGCCTCGGCGAGGGTGGCGCTGTCTGGAAAGGCGGTGATCAGGATGACTGGCGTGGCCCAGTCGACGGCACGGGTCTCCTCCAGCACCTCCAGCCCCGACCCACCAGGCATGCGCACATCCGAGATCACGAGATCCGGCATCGGGCGCCGGCCTGCCTCGGCGGACTTCATGTAGGCGCGGAGTAT
>Ga0209992_10000630_pt1 | contig 45049 bp, 34 predicted proteins | sample 2SBtaG_2_FD_182564 | JGI IMG/M metagenome (GOLD analysis project Ga0209992, IMG submission 182564) | Deep subsurface microbial communities from Kolumbo volcano to uncover new lineages of life (NeLLi) - 2SBTROV12_ACTIVE470 metaG (SPAdes)... | ecosystem: Environmental > Aquatic > Marine >... | reverse complement strand
GTTCGCAGACATACTTCGGCTGAAGAAGAGCTGGCCGAAGATAGAGTGTCGCCCATCATTGGTCCGTCCACGCTGGGAGTGAGGCTGAGTATTCGTTAGATCGGAGTTTTGCAACGCCGGGGTCCGCATAGTCAGGATCCGCCGGGCCGGGATCGGCCGGGCCGGGATCCGCCGTGCCGGGATGGGCCGGGCCGGGATCAATCAGGCCGAAGCCCGATCCAATCGATCCATCAACGCTTTCCCTATCCCTGTTTCGGGCACTCGCTGGCAGTGGATAACATCGATACCCTGTTTCTCACAACGGCGAAAAAACGAAAACAGCTCTCGAGCATAATGTTCTGCGTTTTTCACCACCATGGTGAACGCATATATGTTCTCATTCGATGCTTCCATCCCGATGTACGCCATGATGTTATCGGATTTTTGAACGGACGGCCCGTCGACTGCGACAACCTCGGCAGCGGGTCGGTAGTGCCGATGTCGAATTCCCGGGCTTCTGGGGGCGCCACCCATGTTTCCAGAATGGAATTCTGTTTTTGGATGAACAAGACGCAGGTCTTCGATGGTGATACTCCCCGGACGAAGAACAAGGGGTCGGGGACCCGTCACATCCACTACCGTCGATTCAAGTCCAAGGCGTGTAGCTGCTCCCTTTAAAATGCAGTCGATTCGACCATCGAGATCATCACGAACGGCCTCCCAGGAGGTCGGACTCGGGCGACCGGACCGATTCGCCGATGGTGCGGCCACTGGTTGTCCACACAATCGCAAAAACTGGAGCGCGCACTCGTCATCCGGCATTCTGACCCCGATCGTATCCAGACCAGCCGTGACCACCTTTGAAATGTCGGGGTGCTTCGGAAGAACGAGTGTTAGAGGACCCGGGAAGAAAGCATCAGCCAATCTGGAAGCCGTTTCGTTCATTTCGATGGCTATCGACCCGATTTCCCTCTTGTCCGATATATGGACAATCAGAGGATTGTCGGCTGGTCGACCCTTCGCCTTGAAAATCCGTTCGACCGCCGTCTCGTCATCGATTCTCGACCCGAGACCGTAAACAGTTTCTGTTGGAAATGCTACCAGACCGTCCTTCAACAGAATCCGGGCAGCTTCTTGTGGACTTGACGTGATGAGGGTATTCATATTCTATTTCCACGCGTCGATCACGCCTGAGAGAGAATCACAATGGGCCTCGAAGCGACGAGCTTCATCCAGACTGCTCAAAAAATGAGCCCCCCATCCAGGATAATCCCTTTCATCCCAGAGCGTACTGTGCCAAAGTCCCACGAACACTCCTCCAACAGAAGCACAGGTCTGAATCATGCGATTCGTCTCCCGTTCCGCTTCAACCCCTGTTAGATTCTGACGATTGAACAGGGCAGACTCCATCACGCAGAGCGGTACCTCCCAGACAGTGGATTCATCCATGGTCAGGGGATTGAGCAAAGGGAATGGTAGGCAGGTTCCGAATCTGAATCCGGCGCATTCGGCGAAGCCGAGGGTCGAATCGATGGAAAATCCAGCAGATTGAAGCGTGGCGATTGAACCGGGGTAATCGAAGCGCAGATAGTGCGCCCTGTGGGCCGGAACGACCCGGTGAATCGAGCGCTCCAGTCGGTTTTTTTCGTCCGAGAGTCTGAGGTCATGTGAGAACGCGTGATACGAAGGATGAAGTCCCACCTCATGACCGGCGCTCAGTTGCTCCGACAGCGCCGAAATAACGTAAGAATCATGCAGGTCATACTCGACATCCCGATGGCCATGAGCACCGGCCTTGTAGAAAAATGTCCCGCTGACCGAACGAGTGTCCAGTTCTTTCTGGATCCTCTCGATGGCATCCCGGAAGGGATCACTACTGTGAAGGAGTGACCAGCCCGCCTCGACCAATCTGGTCAAACGGTCCGAATGTGATTCTTTTTCTCTGTTCAGTAAAGCGCGATCCAGAATCTCACGCTTGTAGATCCCGGGCCTCCATTTTCGGACGTAATCGATGTCATGAGTCGAGCAGAACGCCCATGTTTTGTCTCCAAACTGCTTTCTTTCGACCTGTACCCCTTTTTTCGCCAGTGCGTCTCCGGCGATGTGACGGTACCATTCTACTACCGGTGTAAGGCGAATATCCAGTTTTTCCTGAATGGATCCCTCAAACCGAAACCGGCCATGTTCATCGCGCCGACGCTGGAGCGCTTCCTGCCATCCACTCAAGAAATAGAATGTTGCTGCGACGGGGTCGAATGTCAGGTCGCCCTTCGCTCCGAACAGAACAGGGATACGATCTTCGCCGATCCGAACGTGTCGGTGAGGGGGAAGATCTGTGGTTTGCCTTTCGAAGTATTCCCATGTTTCGGGTTCAATGAACAGCTTCCAGGTTGCGTCTGTAAGGTGGGATGTGTCTGTGTCTTCCGTACCGTAATAAACACCGTCGCCTTCGAAATCCGCATTATCAGTCAGGACGGGGTCCAACCTGAACGGCAGCAGCAACATGCGCAAACCGTACCAGGCTCGCTGCCTGTACGGTTCCGGGACATGGATGACACATTGAATTTGCTGCATTCTACGAATGATTTCTCGGCTAAAGACTGTACCGAACGTCATGAAAACGATCTGACATCCGATTTCAAGGTATGTTGAGTCTGAAAGTGAACGATTGGGTACTTTCACCGTGTGGGAATTGTTCGACGAGCGAACAATTCCCACCTTTCTGCCGCTGCAGTTTAAGAAGACATCTGTCAGGACACACAAAAGTGAACGGACGCTTCAAAATATTTTCCGACCCGGTTCACGGGTTCATCTCCGTCCCTCGCGGGCTGATACTGGATCTGGTCGGAACACCTGAGGTCCAGCGCCTGAGACGTATCCGTCAGTTGGGGATCGGTCACATGGTTTTCCCCGGAGCCGAACATTCCCGATTCGGTCACGCTCTCGGAGCTATGGCATTGATGCACGATGCGCTGACATCCCTGATGGAAAAAGGAACAGCAGTATCCGCAGAGGAGGCCGAAGCCGCGCTGGCCGTAGCGTTGCTGCATGATGTTGGCCATGGTCCGTTTTCGCACACTCTGGAAAACGAACTGCTTTCGGATTTCAGTCATGAACTGATGAGTCGCGCACTTCTGGAGCGCCTGAACAAGCGGTTTGACAACCGTCTTGATCTCGCTATCGCGATCTTTGACGATACCTACGAGCGACACTGGTTTCATCAGCTCATATCGAGTCAGCTGGACATGGATCGACTCGACTATCTACGGAGAGATTCCTACTACACCGGTGTCGTTGAGGGATCGGTCGGGGTTGGTCGCATCATCAAGACTCTTCGCATTTTCCCGAACGACGGATCCGAAGAAGATCGTATCGTCGTGGAGTCCAAAGGCGCCTACGCCATCGAAAACTACCTCATCGCCAGACGTCTGATGTATTGGCAGGTATATCTGCACAAAACCGTCCTCGCCGGAGATCACCTTCTGAAGTCGGCTCTTCGAAGGGTTCGCTGGCACCTGGACTCCGATCGCAAGGAGCCGGTCTCTGGCGGCTCCGAAGCATTCATGTTTTTTCTGCGGGAAGGATTTTCAGGTGCGGATGCGCATCGTGACGCCATTCAGGATGCATACATCTCCCTGGACGATACGGATATCATTTTCAGCCTGAAGGCCTGGTGCTCTTCCAGCGATGCGATTTTAAGTGATCTGAGTCGCAGAATTCTCGAACGAGATTTTTTCCGCGTGGAATTCCATGTCGAATCAGAACAGTTCGCTCCAGATCGACTGGTCCGCGCTGTTTCAGATATGCTCATCAATTCGGGCCTCAGCACCTCTGAGACCATTGAAAATGATCTGTCCTATTACATTCTCAGGTCCCAGTCGACGCACGAGGCGTACGATGCCAGCAAGGACGTCATAGGAGTGATGAACAGAGCAGGTAATATTGACGAGCTCTCGCTCGCCGAAGACGTGATCGCGATTGAGCCACTGGCAGAGAGACAGATTCGGCCTTACATCTGCTACCCGAAAGAAATCAACCTTTGACCGACCGGGCGCGTGTCAGTTCTGGGGAGCCATGGTCGGTTTCAAGACGTCCTCAACGTCGCCCGCCATCAGCCGGCGTTCCAGTGAAAACCGAGTTTACGCGCGATTTTGGATGGCATTTCAGGCAGATCCGAACGAGGGATGAAAAACGTAGATAAGTTTACCAGGTCTCCGAAGACCCGGTTGTTCTCTGCAGCTTTTCGCAGATACTCGTGACCCGAAGAACCGCCTGTTCCGATTTTGGTACCGATCATCCGCGTGGCCATCAGTGCGTGACGATACCTCCACGTCGTAAAATTCTCGTCAATGTCCACCAGCGTGTGAAGGAGCCGGAACGGAAGATGAAGGATTGGCTCGTCGCGATATAAATGAATCAAGAGAGCAGCTTGCAGCGCTTTGTGGGAAAGTCTGCGTTCGCCCTTGGAGATCAGCGCGTTGTAGGTATCGGCATCGAAGAGCGCCGCGAAATGAGTCTCGGTCTTTTCCAGGCTTTTCAGCTGGCTACCCTTTTCAGCGTCCGTCAGTACCGGATTGTCTTCGATCAGCTTACGATCCGAGGCCAGCATTTTTTCGACTGCACCGTGGTACGCATCCCAGAAGTCATAATCCCCGAATCGAATGAAAGGCGTCCGCTCCAACCATGATTCGACCAGATTGAAAATGGTCGGCTCTTTCTCAGATGCTTCAACCTCGTCGCGATCCGTTTCGTTGAATCGCGAAGTGTACGACGCGTGTGTAAACGCATGGCGATCCTGCTGGCGCATACCCATTTTATTTTCGACCAGACGCCATTGAGCACTCTGGAATCCTGAGGCAGGGACCAATGCATCGCGAAAATCCAGAAAATCGAGCGGAGTCATCGTTTCCAACACGTCGATTTGTCCCGTCAACACCCTCTGAATCGCTACGATTCGTTCAAGATGAGCTACGGTTGACCCCAGAGCTTTCTCCTGAATGACCTCCTGATCGAGCTTACCCAGCGCCCCGTCGATCTCCCAAAGAACCTGCTTGAACCACAGCTCGTAGGTTTGATGGACTATGATGAACAACATCTCATCATGAGCCGCCTCTCCCTGTTTGGCGGACTCAAGATGTTGCGCATCGAGAATCTTGTCGAGGTTCAGATAGTCGCCGTAATAAAGCGCTGCATCAGACATGGATGACATCAGAATTGGTTTCGTCTAAATGTGGGACCAGAATGCGGAAATGAGGTCGGCTATTCAACTCTCTCTGGTTCAGAGCCCGGACCCAGCTGGTCCTCCAGGATGTAGATGTCCGGCAGATTTCTTCCGACCTGACCATAATCCAGTCCATACCCTACCACGAACAGATTGCGAATCCTGAACCCGATGTAATTCAGATCCAAGTCAACCTTCGTGGCTTCGTATTTATGCAAGAGTGTTGCCGTTTTGAGCGACGCCGGATTCCGAGCCGACAGTTGCTCGATCAGATATTCCATCGACGTGCCGGTGTCCACGATATCCTCGACCACAATTACGTGACGGCCTTCGATATCTGCATCGATTCGCTTGAGCTCCTTCACCTCACCCGACGATATCTTGGCCTCTCCATATGAGGAGAGCTTCAGAAAGTCGACCTCGCAATCAATATTGATGGCGCGCATCAGATCTGAGAGAAACATGAATGCTCCATTGAGCACGCCAATCAAAATCGGCTTCTTTCCGTCGTATTCGGATGATATTCTGGCTCCGATCTCTTCTGTTCTCGATCGGATGGTTGCGCTCGTAAGGTACTTCCGAAATCGCTCGCCGCGAATAATAACGGTCTGTTCGTCGTGAACGAGAAACGTGGCTTCCATGGATTAAGCTTCTAGAATTGGTTCCGGACTGATTTCCGGATCGGCGGGTGTGAGGTCATATATCCATCGGTAATGCGAACATTCAGACCTCGCTGATTCGTTCAGCCAAAATACACCAATCCGTCAGTATTTCACTCCTCAATCCAGGCGCATCGCACCACTTTTTCAGTATCCGGTGAGATCTTGTAGCGCTCGTCGAGTCGTTGACCAACCACCCAAACGATTTCCCCACCAGAAACGAGAACAGGAATACCATCTCGGTTGGAAGAAGGAATCTTTTGATCTGTGAGAAAGGATTTGACTTTTTTACTCCCGTCGAGACCCAGAGGATAGAACCGATCTCCCGCTCTCCATGTCCGAAGTATCAGTTCTTCGCGGGCTCGAGCAGCATCGAAGTGAACGATGTTTTTGTCAGCGTTCAACTTCACTGCATCAGTAGTGTGGGTTTCGTTTTCCAGGATTATGCATTCAAGAACTCCGCCCGGACAGATCGTCGCACCCGGTAGAGATATCCTGAGACCGTCTGCTTCTGACGTGAACTCTCGTTCGGCACCGTCCTGCTCGGGATTCTTCCGAAACAGAAGCTGGTTGCGCTCTCTCCAGACAACGACAGAATTCAGCAGAACCTTTCGCCCCACCTGCGAATCGAGAAGCCGATACACCTTGTCGGCCGTGGTGCCTCTCCTCGGCGTGTCAGGCGCATACATCGTGATTGCTTCCAGAAGAATCCACTTCGCCAACCAAGGTCCAGCACTTCTCAGCTCGTCGATTGAAAAACACGCTTCAGCTTCGCGTACTTGGTCTTTGATCCGCTTTCGCAATTCCGCCATGGACGAGACCAATGATCTTCCAGCCTCCAGAAACTCATGGTATTCCTTTTCGGGCATCAGCTTCAGCTCATTTCTCAAAGCGCTGCGTTCGAACAACTCGGATGCATTGGAAGCATCTTCCCGCCAGATCAAGTTTGCTCTCTTTGCTTCTTCGGCCAGCTCGCGCCTCGTGGCGTCAAGAAGTGGCCGAACCAGCTGAATGTCGGTCCCGACAAACAGTGGCCTGGTGGGCGACATCCCACACACACCCGACGGTCCCGTTCCTCTGCCCAGGTTCAACAGCACGGTTTCGAGCTGATCATCCAGATGGTGAGCCGTCATCACACACCGCGACTCGATCTCCCGACACCTCTCCTCGAACCAACGATATCTGAGATTGCGCGCCCATTCCTGTCGCCCCGTATCAGGTACAGCGTGTTGCTCCACCCGCAAGACGTGCAGTTCAACATTCAATTCTGCGGTCACTCGTCGAACGAATTCCTCATCACCGTCCGATTCCTCACCCCGAAGGCCATAGTTGACATGTGCCGCATGGACGTCGTATTCGAGCTCCAACAGCATGCGCAACAGAAGGATCGAGTCCATTCCACCGCTCACCCCCAACAGGACGCGACCAGCAGGCGGTTCAATTCCCAGCCTGGAAAGTTGATTTTTGATGTGCGATGTCACGTGTAGACGCTCGATAATGAATGCAGAAAACGCATCGCCGCTATTTGCGATCGAAGCGTTCCCGCAACTCTTCACCTGACAAGGTAATCAGAGTCGGTCTTCCATCGGGGCTCGCATACGGAGCCTCGCACTGAAACAGTTGATCGATCAGGGCGCGCATCTCCCTTGAGCTCAACTTCATTCCGGCTCGTACGGCTCCCCTGCTGGCTACGCTTCGGGCCAGATTTTCGCGCCCGGTCAGGCGGTCTACCTTTTCAAAAAGTCGGTACTGATCGACAATTTCGTCCAGCACACTTCGCTCGTCGCCCGTTGAAATGTCGGCCGGTACACCGCGCACAATAACGCTGTTGCCTCCAAATGCGTCCACATCGAAGCCAAGTTTTTTCAGATCGGGCATAAGGTCTTCGAGGAGGGAGAAGTCCGATGCAGAAAATTCGATGGTACGTGGAAACAGAAGCTGCTGGGATAAACCAAAGCCGTCTTTGAGACACGCAATGGCCTGCTCATACAGGATCCGTTCATGTGCCATCTGCTGATCAATAATGACCAGTCCGGAGCGAATCTGTGTCAGGATATACGTGTCGTGCAACTGCCAGAGAAGACCTTCTTCCCCGAGTCCTCCTCGGGTGGTCCCGGCGGATTCGTCCGTTGAGGACGCCGGAACAGACATGGCCAGTCGGGCACCTTCGTAGAGCGAGCGACTCGCCCGAGAAATGTGCTCGCCCCGTTCCCGGACCCGATCTGAGCCGGATCCAAAAAAACTTGAAGCATCTATTTTGCTGACGCCCTCGGTTGGAGGAGTGGCATCCTGGATATCCAGTTCGAGTCCCGAAAGTGGTCGGGCCTTGTTCATGTCAGGAGTCTGTAGTGCCGTTCCCAGCGCACGGCCGACGACAGCCCGAATCATTCCGTACACGCCACGCTCATCGTCAAATTTGACTTCCGCCTTTGTGGGGTGAACGTTCACATCCACATGTCGGGGGTCGATGTCAAGGAACAGGACAAAAAACGGATACGACCCTTCAGGAAGTAGATACTCGTAGGAAGCATGCACCGCGTGCTCGAGATAGCGGTGTTTCACGTATCGCCCGTTTACAAACATGAACTGCTGCCCCCTGGTGCGTCTGGATCCTTCAGGCGATCCCAAAAGCCCTCGAATTCCGAGGTAGCTCGTCGATTCTTCGACTTGAATGAGTTCTTGCGGGCGTGAAACCGGAATTAGTGAACACGCGCGCAGCCCGAGAGCATCCAACCCGGAATCGGACTCGGACTCCGCCGACAGCAGTTCGTTGCCATCATGGACAAGAGAAAATGCCACCCTGGGGTTGGACAAAGAAAGAACCTGAACAGCGTCCAGAATGTGCTTGAGCTCCGTCTGAGGACGCTTCAGAAAATTCCTTCTGGCCGGGACATTGAAATACAGATTCCGCACCGAAATCGAGGTACCGCGCATGGGAGCAGCGGGAGACGTCTCAATCTCTGCGCCACCCTCAATTTTGATTTTTACCGCAGCTCCATCCGGACTCGTGCCTGTGGTCATCTCCACTTGCGAGACGGACGCAATCGAGGCAAGTGCCTCTCCCCTGAATCCAAGCGTGTGAATCGACTCGAGATCTGAAACCGTCTTGATCTTGCTCGTGGCGTGGCGCTCAAAACACAGGCGCGCATCGTCCTCGTTCATTCCACAGCCATCATCGATAACCTGGATGAGTGTACTGCCGGCTCCCTGCAAATGGATCTGGATAGAGGAAGCCCCCGCGTCGAGGGCGTTTTCGACGAGTTCTTTGACGGCAGACGCTGGTCGTTGAACCACTTCTCCGGCCGCAATCTTGTTGGCCAGAGTCAGAGGCATCACCTGGATGATTCCGCCGGCCTCCTGGATCGCCTGAGAATCCTTTTTCATGGCGTCTATCTGCACTTCACTTCCGCTCACGATAACTGTTCTGTATTGATTCAGCCGAGTTGCTGGTAGACGTAGACGGCCATGGCGAACAGAAGAGCGAAATAGATGAGTCCCAGAGGGCTTCGACGACGTCTGTTGACCGCCTGAATCCTCATCCTGCGCTTGATCTGCTCGTCCTTCTTCGGATTGTAAAAACGAGGTTCGTAGGAAAAACGTTTATTCTTGGCCTTTCTGCCTGGCGTGAATAAACCCATGCTTCACCTCCTGTGGCATGTTCGAATATCTGGAAGATCCGAAGTATACCTGAACAGACCTAACAGCGTTCCTCCACGAGTTATCCACCGAGAAAGGGCGTGAAGTGCAATAGATACAGGTAATATGCCGGGACAGTGAAGATAATCGAGTCGAAACGATCCAGAATTCCACCATGGCCTGGCAGTATTGAGGCAGAGTCTTTGACGCCTGCTGCCCGTTTGAAGGCGCTTTCGAGCAGATCTCCCAGTTGACCCCAAACGCCTCCCAGAAGGGACAGAATGCCAACGTCCATCCACGTCAACTGCGGGAGCAGCTGGGTCTTGAAGATCGCGGCGGCAGCTATGGCGAAAAATACACCGCCCAGCGTGCCTTCCCAGGTTTTATTGGGTGAGACCGAGGGGGCGAGTTTGTGTTTGCCCATTGACCGCCCCGTGTAATATGCCCCCGTATCGGTTGCCCAGATGAGGCAAAACAGCATCAATACCAGCCAAAACGCGTCCTGAGATCCGAGAACTTCATTGGCCTTCCAGCGGATGTCAATCAGGAATCCTACCATAATGGCGGGATACACCAGCGCTGCAATCGTGCCTGAGAATCGTTCCAACGAACGGAAAACGCCCGTGTACAGTATAGACGCTCCGAACATCAACAAAACGACGATGAGAGCTGCCTGCCACCAATCAACCAGATATTGGGCAAACCACGCGAGCCCAACAAGAAGAGACCAGAATGCACTCGCGTGCCAGCCGGAACGGCGTAACAGGTAGACGAATTCAACCTGTCCCACGAGGGCGATCAAGACAACGAAGCCGAAGAAAAGCCAGGAGCCATAATAAATGGCTCCCAAAACCAATGGGATTCCGATGACCGCTGTCACTATCCGGGCAAGACCCTGATTCATTTTTCCTCTTCCTTTCCGGAAACGTCCACATTTTCCGGGTCAGATGCCAGCGCAATTCTCGTGAGATCATCCTCGCTCACGGCTTCGGCCTGAAGTAGTGCGGCGGCCTGTCCTTCGTATTGCGGCGGAACCATGACATAGATTCGCGACATCGATCCATGCGTCAGGCTGAACGACCGATCCTTTTTTTTCATGATGACGGCCGGAATTTCGGAATCATCCAATCGATCGCGAACGAGATCTGCTTCGAAATCCGCGCCTGTCTGATAAATGGCCACCCATCCGTCAATTTCTTTACGACTCATATCCCCCTCCTTCATCGTCTGGTGTTTGCTTTCCAATCTCGGTCGTACCTGCATCAGAAGCGTTTTCGCCGGGCGTGTCCCCGTGCGCACCATCGCCTGCATCAGTCGATTCTTCGTCCAGCCAATGTGCACTTCCCTTGTGCATCGTCCACATGGTCCCTGCGAGGACTATCGCAGACAACAACAGAATGGTGGTTGGAAATTCGAAGGTTTCAAGATCCACACTGGAAGTCTCCTTACTCGCGACCTTCCCTAAAATTGCCGCAAATGAGTTGTTTGCAAGATGAACCAGAATCGCTGGCCAGAGGCTTCTCGTCCGCCAGGTGAGATAAGCCATAAAAATCCCGAGGAGCGAAAGAGGTACAGCCTGAGTCACGCGCAAATGATAAAGACCAAATATGACTCCCGAAAAGATGATGCCGCCCCATATCCCGAGCCTGCGTTCTGCTTGTCGCTGAACATAACCGCGAAACAGTATCTCCTCACAAATTGCGGGCGTCAATGCCAACATGGAGATGGTAAACAAAAGACTGAAGTCCTGAGTGAGAACCTTTTCGATGAGCTCCATCTGGCCTTCTTCCAGATCCCTGATCCATTGTGGCCACGGAAGACTGTCAAACAGTGTCCCTGTCCATTGAACGACAGGAATCAAAGCCAGAAGACCCACGACGGAAAGAAGCAAAAACTGCCAGCGTACGGTGCGAAGACGCAGGAACGGCTTCCATGTGGATGAGTGAAGTCGGGCGAAAATCAGACCGGGTATCAGTAGCCCGAATATCTGACCGACAGTATTCGAGAGAATCACGATATCCGCATTCGCTTCGAGGAATTGCGGTAAGCCTTGTGGATCCAACAGGCTGGCAAGGTCTACTCCACGTCCCATGGCGAGCACGATGAGGACCACCGTAGATATACCCTGGAAAAGCAGAAACGCTGTTATCAGTCCAATGATGGCTGACAACAGCGGCGATAGACGTGCCCTTTCGAGGCGACCGTCAAGTAAAAATGTAGATGAATCTGGCACAGGCGAAGGATTCTTGGGTTTCGCGCCGTGTTACGCGCAAACTCAGGACTTGTCCCTTAACTCAGCTCGAAGAGATCGCGTCGCAGTCTGTTGATGATCGTTCTCAACCGCGTATATACGTATTTGTGATTTTCGAACTGCATGATTTTCGAGATCTGCTGCGCTCTCATTCCATGCTCGAATCGAAGTAGTACGAGAAGCTGATCTTCGGGGTCGAGGTCCTGAATGGCTGTGTTCAGCATCGCCACCCTGTCCGTTTCGCCCATCCCAAATTGATCCGGAGCCGGGTTTGATGTTGCCGGTGCGAGACCCATTTCCGTCAGGTCATCGAGAGAGAGCATCGGTCGGTTGGCGCGCAGGGCAGCCAATAGATGCCAGCGTTTGTTGACCGACAACATCTCATCAATTCGGCCAACAGCTGCCTTGACATCCGTCAGTGTGCAGTCCAGAGAGTGGCCGCCCGAAATCATGTCGGGAATTTCGGACTGGGGTGCGTGTTCCTGGTAATAGTACCTGAACACCAGCTTTTCAACTTTCGATAATTTTGAAATCACTGAATTGGGAACCGAGACCATTCTGTTTTTACGGAATCTGTCTCGACAGGCATTGGCCACCACCACGGAGAGCCACGGAGTCAATTCGCTGTTGATGCGGAATCGCCTCAACGCTTGGTAGTCGTTGTGTTGAAGACGCTCGCAGATGGACGTGTAGGTCTCCATGACCTCATCCGAGTCTGAGAGAAATCTCCTGATCATTCTGAGAATGATGGGCGTGTATTTGTCCAGCAGATCAGGATAACCCTGGCTGGGGTCGGCTTTAAACTGCTTTATAAGTGCGGTATCGGTCATGCCATTCAGTGGGCAGCAGAATCGGTGTAAGACCCGCTTGGGTTTAGGACCCTGGTAAGGGCATCTTTTGCAAAAACTTGTTCCTGGCCGGGAGTTCGCGAAGGAACACCACGCCGATTCATTGCTATATTGCTGCCCTCACGCGCTTGTAGCTCAGTTGGATAGAGCGTTGGATTCCGGTTCCAGAGGCCGGGGGTTCGAATCCTCCCAAGCGCGCATCGGGCCTGAATGGCCCTGCAAAACCCGTCTGTCATTTGACAGGCGGGTTTCTTTTTGCCGGGGAAAATCGATCCGGTCAGATCCAACCGACCTGAGGGAGGTCGGAAGGGATTGGATTACCAGACTCGAGTTTGAAGGGATGCCGAGGTACGTGAGGGACGTACCAAGGTGAGGGGGTAAATCTGAACGGGTTTTCGAGGGAAAATCCCACCAGATTCGAGCGGAGGTTCACCAAACTCGAGGGAGTAGGGGCAGAAATATTCAATGAACTGCCCAATGCCTTTCCAAGATGATGCCAAAAAAGGGCATACCGGCTCCTGGAGCCTGAAATAGCCGTATTTTTCCTGAAAGGGCTTGCCCAGTCTCATTTCTGGATACCCTGAAACGCCTTCAGGATCAATTCGAGACTGGTATTTAAACAAAAAAATCGCTTCCGCGAAGGAGTTTACGGGTGGATCACCCCCCGATTTCAGGCTTCAATTTTATGAAGTTCACCTTCCATCGAAGCTACCACAGTTGCGACTGTTGCGTCACCCGTTACGTTGGTAACCGTACGGCACATATCCAGAATTCTATCCACTCCCAGAATGAGTGCTATTCCAGCTGCGGGCACCCCGACAGCTTCAAGAATAATTACGAGCATGATGATTCCGGCACCCGGAACGGCTGCCGTTCCAATCGAAGCGAGGACGGCTGTAAATACGATCGTGAGCTGAGCGGACAGACCCAGATCCATCCCGATCGTCTGAGCGATAAACACAGCCGCTACTGCCTGATAGAGACCTGTACCATCCATATTGATGGTGGCGCCAAGCGGAAGAACGAATGACGAAACTTCCTCTGATACGCCAAGCTCCTTCTCACACCGCTCCATCGTTACAGGCAGAGTAGCTCCACTGGATGATGTGGAGAAGGCTACCAGCTGAGCCGGAGCCATTGCGCGCATAAACTCCTTGATCGTGCGCGGAGTCAACAGCTTGACCATGGTACCGTACGTCACCATCGTGTGCACCATCAAACCCAGGACAACTACAACGCTGTAGAAGCCCAGTGCGGTGATCAACTCAACAATCTGCCCGATGTCATCTCCCGCAATGCTGGTAATGGTATCGGCCATCAGCGCGAAAACACCCAGGGGCGCAAACAACATTATGATCTCCACCATCCGTATCACGACCTCGTTGAGGCTGTCGAACAGCTTCAGAATCGGCTTGGCTTTCTTCTTCGGAATCATAAGCAGCGCGATGCCCATGAATATCGAGAAGAACACGATCTGCAGCATATTGCGATTGCTCTGAGCAGCCATGAAGAAGTTGGACGGAACCATGTTCACGAGCGGTTGCAACGGACTCTGCTCCGCGGCCGCCGTGGCTGTCTCCATTCCTGCAGCTGCCTGATCAGCAAACGTAGCCTGCAGCTTGTCACGCATCTCTTCAGGCACACTTCCGCCCGGATTCAGCAGATTAACGAGCAACAGGCCGATGATGAGCGCGACAACCGTTGTTCCGATGTAGATACCAATCGTCTTCCCACCGATCCTGGAAAGCTTCTTCATATCGGACAGCGATGCCACTCCGGTGACCAGCGACGCCAGCACGAGGGGAATGGCAATCAGAAGCAACAAGCGAAGGAATATCTGCCCCCAGGGAGCAATCCAGTCACTTGTAAATCCACTCCAGCCCTGCATGGCGGCAATAACACCGAACACGAGTCCGAGCACGAGCCCGATGATAATTTGCCAGTGAAGTTTTTTGTACCAGGGCATGGATTGGGACCGGATTGGGGAAAGAATATTGGCGTTATTGGCCGGAATGGGTATTGGCCGGACGCAGAGCAAAGAACGCGCTACCGATCCTACAAATCAAGTGAAACTCGCACTCAAAAACTGAATGTCAGTCGGGTCACTGCCGCAGGACGCCCGGCAGGGTCATACGCCAGGCCAAGGCTCGTATCCAGCCTGTCATTATGCAGCTTCGCATTCACAGCCGCGTCGATTCCCGCTATGAGATGATTGAACACAAACAGCAGGGATATCTGAGAGGCCCGGCGCAGCATATCCTGAGCGTCAGCATGCTCTCGTGCATACCGGTAGAACGAGTCAGAAACGTTGGGTTTGGAGCCATCGATACCGGTGTGTTCGGGATCGATGGCGACAAGAAAATTACCTTCAGCATCTTTCCAGGCCGGATAGTCTTCCCAACCGGGAGCAAATTGAAAGTACTTACCGATGAGTTCGTAATACTGCTGTACTGAAAAATCGGGCAACTGGTGCGAAAACGCCGCGCCCGTCTCCGGATGGAAAAGTTGGCGTTCAACCGCGGTGATTTCATCGATCATCCGATGTACATCCTGGCTCTGGGAAGAGGACCAGTCAGATGGATTCTGAAAATTGATTCCCGATGCAATCGTAACCGGAGGTGCTGTAACGGTAGCTCCAAACTCATCCGTCAGATATTGCGTGTAATCATTGAGCCAGGTGGCGTAGCGGGCCGGGCTCCAGGAGTTGTGCGCCACATTCTGAAAGTCTTCCTCAGCGCTGTTTCCTCTGGATCTCATAACCGAATAGCCGGTGATGGCCGCTGCTTCCAGGGATATAGCGACGATGGCTTTCACTTTCTGCTTGTTGTAGTACTGACCGGCGCCGGGAAGAATGGCTGATGCACCAAATGCGAGCGCCACATTCCTTTCCTCGGCCCGTAGTCCCGTCACGTTGCCACTGTGATAGTCAGTGGGGCTGTGGATGATGGCGGCGCGAAGCGCCGCATGAGAGATGTTCGTCGACAGCGTGTCAGACGAAGCGGACGCCAGGACGCCCTGATCAACTGAAGTCATCAGGAAGAACAGAAGTAAAAATGTCCGCGTCACGATTGGTTTCAAAGTAGTGGCTCTACAGCTTTTTTAAAGAAGTCGTAGTTGCGAGCTCCCAGCAGGTAGCGACGAACAATTCCGTCTCGATCGATCACGAATGAAGCCGGCCGAATCGTGAAAGCACCTGTGAAAGGAAGCGGCAGTTCGGTACCGAACTCTACATATTTACTCTGCGTCTGTAAAGGCAATTGTCGTTCAAATGACTGCAAAAGAGCCGGTTCTTCGTCCGAAATGGACAGAATCACCAGTTCGTCCTCGTATTCCATCTGGAGGCGATTCAGATCGGGAATTTCGTCAAGACACGGACCACACCACGTTGCCCAGAAATTCAGGATCATGACCTGGCCTTCGTAATGCTCCACATCCGTCTCCACGTCATCATGAACGCCGCGAAAGGAGAAGTTTGGAGCCGGTACTTCAATGATAGCGTCCTGAAAGTAGGCTTCCGTAGCCACCCGCTGTCCTTCTTCTATGGCCTCTTCTGTCTGCCGGGCCAACACCATCAGCGCGATAGCAGACACGATGAGCAGGGCAGACAGAACTGTCCCGAACCATTCCATCGCATCGCTTGGCATCTTCGATTCTTTTCCGAAAAGAAGAATCTTCAAGAAGGAGACGCCAACGGCGATCATGATGAATCCGATTCCATAAACGAGAGGAGTTTCCATAATCGTCAACCGTTAAAACTGATCAAAGCCGAACAGCACACCAACGTGCCACTGCCACGACTTGCCATATTGGACAAATTGTTCACCATCAGGTGTGACAAATCCGTCGTCCAACTGGAATTCGAATTCGTCCAGACCATAGGTGCCACTGATGAAAAATGCGGTCGGCAGAATGTAGTACGAACCAAGTCCAAATCTGATTTCCGCACCGGCATCTTTTCTTGCTCCACCTACCCCGGGCCATTCATCTGACCACGCCCAGGCAGCGTCTGCGTACAGGCGCAGGTACATTTTGTCTATGTAGGTGAAAAGAAACTGTTTGTTGATCCGTGGCAGAACCGGAAAGAGGTACGATACCTGAAACCACAGTGTCTCGTTTCCGCCCATGGCGTAAAACGGATATCCTCTTGCGCCCGTAAGTCCGCCTACATAATCATTGTAGAAGTCGTCTTTTTCGCCACCCAGAATGGTACTCGCCCGCATTCTGAAACCAACACCGTGAACCCCTTCTCCGGGCCAGCCACCGAGCTTCATTCCCCCGCGTGCGGTGAGAGTGACCCTGTTTACGGTCGAGCGCTCATAAACTGGTGAAAGAATACCATCTTCGACTTCGAAATTATCCAGCAATCGGCCCCTTTCACTGTCAATCCCGAGTTCGGCGCGGAGTCCATGAGGCACTACATTCATGTCGCGATGCGGTGCAAATGACTCAAAAATCAGACGGGTATGATAGGCCCTCCCTATGTAATACCTGGATGAGCTCGAAGGAACGCTGAGCCCCAGTTCTCGGGAGAAAAAGCTTTTCGTCTTGACGCGGTACGGACTGTATCGATACCCTGACTCCAGAAGCATTACGCGATTCAGCTTGTTCTTGGCCAGGAAATCAACCTGCCACAGATTGTAGGACAGATCTGTCGTAGTCGTCTCCGGGAAGCAAGCAGTACACGGAAACTCCTCGATGGTGAGGCCACTTTCCACGTTCCGACGGATGTTGAAGAGCTGCACGGATAACTGCGGAGACCATCGTTTTTTCAGGAATGGAAGCCCGCGCGCATAATCCACCTGAAGGAACGCGTCCCTTTCCAGATCCAGTAAATTCGATGGGGCGAGAAAATCCCCCGGCGTGCTTGCGCTCCCTGAACCAGGACCGATGAGCAGTCCACCGAAAAAGCTCAAGCCGCCAAGTACTTCACGCGTACCGGCGTACAGGCCCACTTTCGTGTTGCGCCAGAGTGTTTCTCCTCTCGATCGGTCTTTCAGCCGGATATCTGCTCGACTTCGCCTCTTGGAGACGTACTGATCCAAGCGGAGAACGGGCAGAAAACTGAACGAGGTAAAAACCGGTTTGTAGGGCGCTGCTTCTTCGCTCCATTCCTGCGCCGAAAAGGCGCGGATGTCGGAATCGTCAGCGTCATTCAGAGCTTTTTGACGTCCTGTCTGAGCATCCGTGATATCAAATTGAATGAGATAATCCGGAGCTTCATATGGCAGAGGTGATGCGGAGTTCGGGGTCCGCTTTTCCGAAGCAATTTTGTACCCAGACGCCTCGTATCTGGAATACGCGAGTCGACCGCTCGTGGAAACGTTTGGCATGAATGCCCCACCCGACTCATCCGTCACGGCCACTGCATCTTCACCATCCCGGTACCGATACAGATTGAATATTCCGGTTTTGTCAGATGCGAACAGCAGATTCCCATCGACGTCAAATCCGGGAGTTCGTTCATCCCATTCATTGGCCAGGACGACTTCCAGATCCTCGCCGGAAGGGCGAATCCTGTAAACATCTCGGCCATGACCGTTGCCGGACGCATTGCTGAAGCCAAAGTAGATCCACTCGCCAGACGGCGAAAAAACAGGGTCACTCACCTGGGATCCGTCTGCAAACTTCGTTACCGCGCTCGCACTCAACGTCTCCGTTTCGCTTGATTCGTAGGGCGCAAGCCAGATGTTCGTCGTCCCATCCCCCTGCTGAATGAACGCTATGTGCTTGCCATCCGGGCTCATTGCCGGATGTGAGGCCCTCTGATTCTTCGTGAGCCTCTTCGACTTCTTTGCCGAGATATCGTAGCGATAAAGATCCAGATACAGATGGCCGGTCGGCGTGTCGCGTGTCTTCGAGTAGATCAGCGACTTGCCATCTCTTGTCCAGGCCACAGAACCACTAGCCGCGGAAACGACGCGATGTCCCAGCGAACAGGTGTAAGCCAGACGGGGGCCGAGGATGGCATCATCCAGGATCAGTTCGGCCGTAGATTCTTCGGTCAGATCTTTTATCCAAACCGAGGTTCTGGAATAATCCTGCCCCTTGTTCGATAAATAAACCAGCCTCGAGCCATCGGGCGAAAATCGCGGATAATAGTTGTGGAATCCTTCGCTCTCCAGAATCTCTGGACTCGAGTGTGAATCTCTCCTCGTAGCTGAATAGTGTTCCGAGAGCGTAGCCATCCAGTCCGCATACAGCTCTTCGCCTCGGATGCCAAACGCCTCTTTGGTGGCTTGTTCGAAATTCGAGTTGCCCCACTGCCCAAGTGACACACTCAATGTTCGGAGCCCGTCTTCGCCGAATCGATCGGCCAGATACCGCGTGAATGCGAATCCGTGGTTGTATACCGACTCTCTCATCAGGCTGTTGTGGGAGTAGAAGCCTCCCATTTCCTCCAGGGTCAGCTGTTCGCCGGCCAGAACCTGCGTCCGAAGGAGCATATCGCGCTGGGCGTCCCATCTGTCATAATCCAACCAGTCTCGCTGAAACTGCGCCGTACCCTCGGCCAGCCATGCCGGATTGTTGAGGACTGGAACGGCATATGAGGCGATGATATTTGGAAAACCGTAGAGGACGTCTGGACGAAGGACCTCTTCGTAATCCAGGTACTGCAGATAGAAAAACGGCAATCGGCGGGAAGCCTTCATCGTCTTCTGCACCTGCACCATATGCGTAAATTCGTGCGTGATCACATTGCGCAGCCAATTGTGATCGCCCCTGAACGTGGTCTGAAGTGCAGGAGACCATATTTCAATCATGTTGTCGAAGAAATAGGCTGCTCCGTTGGAATAATCCTCAAAGTCCTTGAGGATGAACGACACTTTCGTATCAGGACGATAATCGTAGAGAGAAGTGATGGGTTCAAAGACATCCTCAGCGATGCGCGAAACAACACGCGCAGTGCGACTTCCCTCTCCATTTTCACCAGCATGGTAGTGCACCAGAAAATGTTCGGTCTCGATCGTGTACCAATCGAGATCGCTTCTGACATAGTCGTAATAGGCAATCGGCTCCTGGGCACGGGCTTTCTGAACCAGCGCGAGCGACATCATGAACAGTATCAGCAGCGGGAAATATTTCAGGAGGTTTCTCATCGGATTATGGCCAGTTTGATGAGACGTGTATCCTTCCTGCCGCTCGCTGAGCTCGCTTCAATCCGCGCCAGATAAACGCCGCTTCCCGCCTCCGTCTTCCAGACGATTTCAGACGGAACTCCGGCTGCGACAGCGGGCAGTTCAAATTCGTCAATCGGCGTACCCGTCATGTCGACGATTACAACCGTCACATCCGACGTTTCTGTGACACCGACGCGAATTCTGGTTTCTCCATTTCTCACCGGATTGGGCCAATTGTACGTTTCCCCTTCCACCAACAGAGACGCGCCCCCGGCAGAAGGATTCGGAGGATTTCGGATGTCCATGACCAGATCTGAGGCGTGTACATTCGAGGCGAACACGGCGTCATCCGCCCACTTTCGGATGGTGCCTGTTGCAGAAGAAGCCGCAACAAATCCCTGACCCACAACCGGAATCATTCCGTTCGCTATTCCTACGGGTACGGGATAGCCGGACATCGACTCGATTCCTCGCCCGTTTGCCGTGTCAATCCTGTACGCTTCCAGGTAACCGTTTACCGACATGACATGAATCCTGTGGTTCCCGTTCGACTCGACCGATACGATCGGTCTTGATGAAGAGCTGGCATCCATACGAAGCGGAAAGCCCCGATAGATCGCACCGGAGGGATAGGCCGCGACGAGCCATTCGCCGCAGGAAAAGATGATTTCGCCTCGCCCGTCGCTTCCCATATCGGTCCACGTCGGGTCTGAGACGCTGCAACCCGTTACAGGCGGTTCGATCTGTGAAATCGATCCGGATTCGTCGATGATAGTGATTCTGCCAGCGTCGCGCGAGGGCCATGCAATAGACCAACCCGCATCACTTCTGAGGCCAGACATGAGAGCGCCTTCACGGATATCGGATCCATCGAAAGGAATCTGCAAATCCAGATCTTTACCGACAATACCATTGTCTGTCAGGATCAGCATATCAATGGAATTCCGATCGGGAACCACAATATCCCGGATTCGACTCGACGCTGAATGAATTTCCGAGCTGTACGTCCCGTCGTCTCTCAGCGTTGTCATCAACAGCACAGGGTTGTTTCCCTGAATTGCGCCAAGAAAAAATCTCCGCTCACCGGCGAGATCAACCCAGGCAATCCTGGGAGAAAAACCAGTGAGAGACTGGCCGCTGAAATCATCTGAAATCGATGTCGTCCTCAAAGCAGAACCTTCAACCGTATGCAGGAAAAATCCAGACGGCGAGGCCGTCACGACCCCTTCGTCGACGACGGCAGGAATGCTTGGAACGAGAGAGGCGACGAACGATGAACTCGTATTCCCGGGCCGAAATCCAAGCACTGCCTCAGTATCACTCTGCAGTTCGAACGTCCAGAACTCGTCTGCGGCCGGGCCCGGTATGAGAATACCGTTTCCAGCAAGACGCGCGTCTTCTCTGTCAGCCAGATTTTCTGACAGCAAAAGCGGACCGTCGGACTGAGAGGAGCCGACCGTGAAGCTCATCTGAACGCCTGGTGTCGAAAAATCCGAAATATTGACAGTCGAGGACGTCCCGCTGTTGGCGTCACTCGACGGAAGCGTGTCCGAGGCAAATCTGTTTTGATACAGCTGAATGTCCTGTCCCGTATTCGTGCGGACCGTGACTGGATTGCCTTGATACCAGAAATCAAATGGAGTCCCCAGATCGAACCGGGGACCAAAAAAGCCGGCATTCGATGAAAAACCAATATCCTGTGCGCCATCGGCCTCTTCAAGATCAACTGCCCGTTCGTCGGGGAATGCATTCACCGAGTTATCCGATAGTCGGGCGTTCAGCCGGTTCTCATCCACATGCCAGATCAACATTCCGCCCAGAAGCGGATTGTCGTTCTCGTCTACTCCGCCGGGGAGCGCGAAATCGTAATTGTCGACGTCGACAACAACCCCACCTTCAAACGCCGAGATCGTCTGCGTATTGAAATCGGGGTCGTCGTTGGTATAAGTAAGCGTTCGCTCTCCCTCTGGGGTCCAAACGGTGATATTGACCCCGTCTCCTTCGGGGTCGCGATGCCGATTCTCGACAAGGAAATACTCGGCGTCCGAGATGGAAATTCGAGCCGCTTCATTTCTGCCTGCGTCCCCGGTGTGCGTGAGAACCACGGACTGTCCTTCAAGAGGATCAACAATGGTATCCGACCACCCCAGATACTGTTTGGTCCATGCCGAAGGTTCGGGAGGAAACAGCCCACTGAACGCGAATATTCCCAGCGCATCCATCACACCAAAGGGGCCGATACCGCTCGATCCATCGGTGGTATTGAACAGATCCGGCACATTCAGATAGTTCATGAAGCTGGCAGTCAACATGCCATTGATCGACAGCTCCACCAGAAAGGCCTCGTCGGTTATGAAATTGAACCCGAGGCGGGATTCCGTCCTGGGAATGATGAGCGTATTGTCCACAGGCAGGTCAGAAAACGTGACTCCCGAAGCTCCCAGACGATCCAGGGCAGTCCCATCAAAAAAGATGGAAGGAAGGTCCTGAGGTGTCTTGTCGAGCGACGTACCCGTCAGCTCAATATCCCGCCCGACACCGGCATGGAAAAGCACAAATGCCACATTTGAATTGGGCCGGATGTTCACGAAAACCCCGGTCGCTGCCGCCAGGGACCACGCTTCTTTCGACAGCGCCGCCAGCTTGGCAAGCTCGGCGTCGGATCCTGCCTCCTCTCCCGTGGGGCTGTAATCCCCCATTGTGCCGCTTACCTGGACAACAGTGCTAAGCAGGTGCGATCGCACCTCGGTCCGGCCATCCGAGACTCGGCTGATGTAGTTCTCCAGGAATCGGATATGCGCGTCGAAGTAGTCCCAATCGTGGGGCAACGGATCAATGGAAGGATTATCAACTCCTTCGAACAGGATTCCGTCAAACGTTCCGTCGCCGGTCGTGAAACGTGTTGTGTCCGGCTGGAATTCAACCCTCAACGCCACCACGTCAACGAGCGCGGGTGCATGACTCGCTAGTGTAGAACTAGATTGAGCATGCACCCGTGAAAGAGGGAGAAATAAAACAGCCAGGAACAGCACGATTCGCGCGACAGATCGATCGTCAGCGAAGGCGGAATTTTCCGTCATGCTATGCCGAAGGGTACGGAGTTGAAAATTGAATCATTGACGAGGCAGGTCGCCTCAAATGAGGACTGAACCCGTCAATTACTTCGCGAAATCCACCAACATGGAGAACCGCATTGTGTTCGCCAGTGGAGAGTCCTGTTCGGCATAAATGTACGAAAAATCGACCCCGATGATATTCACCCGGACACCCGCACCCAGCGTCATGAATTTGCGATTTCCGTTGTTGGGATTTTCGTAGAAATACCCTGCACGGAGAGCAAACAAATTGTTGTACCAGTACTCGACTCCGGTCCCGATCGTGAGCTGATTCAGGACTGAGAGAGACTTGAATTGGGCGTCATCGTCGGCCAAAGCGTTGGTTCGGACGTCGATCGACTGCCACGAGGAAAAGATCGCTTTGTAGAAAGGATCGGATTCGTACGTCGTCGAGTCGTCACCTGAATAGTGGATCAGATCCTTATTGAAATCCGTGACCCAGGTCAGAGAGTTGAACTCATCAAAGTTCATCTTGAACGCATATCCAAATCGCAGGTTGGTCGGAATTGGATCGGCCTGGGCGTTGTCAGAATACTGAATCTTGGGGCCCATGTTGGCCAGATTGAATCCTGCGGAGATTTCTCCTTTCATCGTCTCTCCCATAGAGAAAGGACGCGTGCGATACAGACCGGCGAAATCAAATGCGGTTGAAACGCCAGCCTTGGTTTCCTGAGCTCCCACAACCTGTCCTGGAGCAAGATTCGAATAAATGAATCGAACGGAGGTACCGATACCGAAACGGTCACTCAGCTTGGTTCCGTATGAAAGGCCTGTGGCCAAGTCATAGGACCGGAACGTTCCCGTCGGATTATTTTGCGCATCTCGTCCCTCGTGTTCTCCCAAGAAGAGATAAGTAAGGGAAGCACCGAAGGTACCCCAACCGGGTACGTGGTGTTTTGCGATCAGATACTCGTAAAAGAGATCTGCGTTGAATTCAGGCAGCCATGCCGAATGCGTAATCGCTGCTTCCGTCCCTGTCTGGAAAGCCAGACCGGCAGGATTCCAGAACATGGCGCTCGCATTATCTGCAAGAGCAACGCCTGCATTCCCCATTCCCGAGGCCCGACTGTCCGGCTCAATCTTCAGGAATACGACGGCAGATCCACCCACCTGCGCACTGGCAAGGTGTGGGAGAACCATGAATACGGCCAATATCAACGTCACAAAAATTCCGCCCTTCAATGCGCGGCCGTTGCCACGATCGGTCGTGTTGGTCCTCGTTCTACCCGAGTTCAATTCGTACATCTTTACGTTTAGAGTTTTTTAAAGCCTTTAGTGCCGATTGCCAGGACTTCAAACCCAAATGTCTGAAGGCCCGCGTTCGGGGACCACTACATACCTGAAATCAGGCGTTCAAAATGTGTATCCAGTATCAGTGTATCTATATGTGTCCTATCGGATTATAGCCAGTTTTTCGACGTGCTCACTAACCTGGCGTTCGCCGTTCTGGTTTTCAACTGCGACCTTGATACGATAAAGGTAAACTCCAGTTGCCGGGCGGTCCAGATCATCGTCTTTTCCGTCCCAGTAGACCTGCAATGGTCCACTGCCCAAAACGCCTTCAGGAAGGGCTTCGTCCGAATGTATTGTTCGTATCGGTCGTCCGCTAAGCGTATAGATGCGTATTTGGACCTCTGCTTCGGTCCCTGGGGGCTGATTATGCTCGAATATGAATCGGGTTTCCCGATTCATGGGATTCGGGTAGTTATACACATTAGTAACGTTCAATACCTCATCGTTCGCGACGGAAAATGAAAGTTCAGCCGTATTCGAATTATTAAGAACGTCCCAAGCCCTCACACTCAAGCTATGCGATCCAGCCTCCAAATCACTCAAATTCCATCTGATTTCTCCTCGTTGGAACGAATTCTCCTCGGCAACGAAGGCACTTCCTATGTCAACTGCGCTCTGGTCCTCCTCGTCCAGCGACAGAAGCATTTCGTGTCCAACACCTGTTCCAACCGTATTGATACCCGATTCATCGAATAGTTTGACGATCAGTTCGGGATCGCCATCAACCGCACCGCCATCAACGAAAGTTGAATCATTCAAAAACAGTCGAATGTCAGGCCCGGCAGCATCATCAGGTGGATTGTCCGATGTCCCCCCCACCAGGAAATTCTCGGAAAACCCAGTTGCGTGGTATGTGTTGTTCTGAGCATAAACCGCGATTCGACCAGGCTCATCGGAATAACTGATATCCTTCGGCACCACGAATTCGGCTCTGAACTGGCCGGCTGTCGCTTTCACGTCTCCCCGCCACAACAGATCTTCCCGTTGCCGGAAATAGGGTTTGGGACTGAAGCGTTTCACGAGAAGCGGTACCTGTCGTTCAGCATCAAAGACCGCCACACTCACTGTCCCATTAAAATTTACGTCCGTCACACCCGTGCTCGTCTTGATCGACCCGTCGATGGTGACCCGGTCGAGGGCCTTCATCTGACCGGTATTGCTTGAAAGGGAGACATCTTTTAAAAGATCAACGGACGCTGGCCGCGGCGGAATACCGATTCGCATACTCGGATCTCCCAGCAGATTGAACTTTCTGCTGTTTCCCTGTAGGCCGACATTGGTATTTTTGGTTTCGCGCAGAACGTCCCCCAATCGTTTCGGGAGCCCACCAGCGTCAGGGGCGAACAGCTTCTCGTTCAGAGCCCTGTTCAATCCCGCATTCAAAGATGTGGGCGAACTCGAAGTGTAGGCCAATCTCACGGCCGTAAAAAGGGCAATCGCTCCCCCGTTAGGATTGAGCAGCATGACTTCAGCCCCGCTCTGTTCATCCTCCAGATCCCACCATCCAAAAGAACAGGTCGCTGTAATCACGATCGGCAGCATGTCTCCGTTTGTCAGCTGTCCCGCATCATCGCGTGTAAAGATGGCTTCCTGAGCCAGTCCATTTGGTCCTCCGTGGCCGCTGTAATTGAATATGAGGACTCCCCGATCGATACCGTCCAAAATGGCCTTTCGAGCGTCCGGCTGTCTGAACCCGTTCAGGAAGACTCGATCATATGTCTCCCCATAAATCTTCTGCATGTTGATCTGAGGGTAGACCTGGTCGGTTATCAGTTCGGTGACCTGGTCAATATTCGTCAGATGCAGATCGTCCTGCTGCTCAGTTCCGGCCAGTCCGGTCGGACCGTCATCCGCAATCGCCATGTAGTTCGTACGCCATGAGCCATAGGTGGACGGGTCGTCATATGCGATGACCTTGTCAACCATCAATTCGGCCTCTGAGGCACTCTGAACCGGAAAGCGGCCGATCCCGATGTCCAATCGTTCTTCCGATTCCGAGAAAATGGATATGAAGGGCCACATGCCTTCGTCATCATCCAAAAGGCCGAAATAGTCATCAGAAGTGTAGGAGGCCGGCGTTGTCGTCGTCGCTTCTGTTTCGAAGGGAAATATCCAGTTCCCCAGCGGATTCTGGAATCCGGACAACCTTCGATAGTCATAATGACCATCACCAAACAGAAGCAGATAGTCCGGACGTTGCGCGTTGGTGCCGCCCCTGTCATAAAGAAACTTCATGTAGTCGCGGATTGCTCTGACATCTGGAACACCCCCCGAAAACTCGTTGAACACCTGCTCCTGTGTTACCACGACTACATCCAGACCATCACTGGTTCTGTGTGCTGCAAGCCGGTTCGCGGCGTTCAGGAATTCTTCGTTCGTGACAATCACGAAGTCTGGAAAATTGGATAGCCCGTGCAGATTCTGATTCAGAACAGGACGGATCTGGCCCGATTCGAGTGACAGGATTGCGTCCTCAGCGAAAGCGATGATGTCGCGAGGCTGTGAGCCACCGTCTATGACCGGTACATGGATGATGTAATCCCCGGAAGAGGCCTGTGTCTGGTAGGCATGATGAGTCAAACCGCCCGTAACGTCCCAGACTCTCGGCTCGGAATTGAATCCGTCAAGCTGAAATCTCTGCTCTGAAGTCTGGTTTGGTCTCGTGGAGAACTGAAGCAGATCCTCGCTTGCAACCAGATTCTGCTCGTACGTTATTCGGACCCAATCCAGAGCAGCCTCAGGATCGTTGGACTGATTCAGCAATTGCATCGTCAGATTCAATGACTGTCCTCCAGTCACTGGCTGAAGGAACGAAAATGTTGTAACGGACGCAGAATTGAACTCGCTTCCCTTCTGGGTTGGATTTGGCGCTGTGCGCTGGCCCAGTACTACTCCATCCGAGATCATGGCCACAGTGGCCCGGGGATTGGAAGCGATCGCCACCCTGGCATCAAATTGAATAGTGCCTGCCATCATTCCTGGCAGCGTCAGGTCAGAATAAATACTCCGCTGCCCACCCGCCGGGATCGTGCGACTCATCCAGTCGTGTCCGCTTCCGTGCTCCCGACTCCAGAGAAACTCTTCCAAGTCTACAAAATGACGTCCCTCGGTGGAAGTGAATATGGGCGCCGATGATGCTCCGGGAGCGGGGCTTTCGTTTATGTCCCGTCCTGTGGATCCAATCTTCAGAAAAACAGCGTTGTCGTTCGAAAACGGGTGTACGAAATGCTCAAACGATCCATCTTCGTATCCCCACCCGGATGGTTTGCTCGCATAGAAAAGCACGAAGTCCGCAGAATCGAATCTGCCATCTCCAGCTCCGCTCCGTTCGACCGGGAGTTCAAACAGGTCGTCGATTCGGTTCGTCCCCGCAAGTGCCTCCAGAGGCCGTCCTCCGTTTCCATACACCTGCACGGATGAGGGATCGATCGTGTCCGGGGTAAGACCCAGCGACTGCAGCAACGCCCTGTCAATGCGATACACGCCGGCGCTTGTGATTGAAACCCTGAATATTTGGCCGCTCGAAAGGGCGCTTTCCACTACTCGGCTGTTGGCTTGCGCCTCTTTATTGGCCAGTAGCTCGCCCGCGAACGGTCCTTCGTCCCTTCCCAACGAAATGACTACGACCATGCGCCGAACTCGACGAAGAGTAGAAGTAGAACGATCCAGACGGTGCGAGAGAGCGACAATATTCACGTGTGGCTGTTTTCTCTGAAGACCGAGACCGGCGGCCCAAACTTCGGGTCTGCTTTCTATGTCTTCATCCAGCACGGCGGTAACGTCAACCTGCACCTCGTCAAAATCCTGGCTGACAATCCGCACTCCGGGAAGAGCGTAGGACGAGAGTTCAAGCGTGTGAGAGACGAAAAGCAATCCACCCGTCAGAGCATCGATCCGAGGATAGTCCCAGGATTGAACACTTGAACTGTCAACGAACTCCCGTAGAGAGGTGTCCCAATCAAATGAATATTCGAGGGTTATCTGGTCTCCATCCCGGGAGAGTTCTGCTATCTGAAGCTGGGCAGACGCCGTCGAAGCGGTCAACAACACCAGGAAAAGGGCTCCTGTTGATGCTTTAATCGCCTTGCTGAAACGACCGGGTAGGGATCGCATATTCAGAATACACTGGTTTACAGAGGTTCGACACGACTACAAAATAGCTTCTACCATTCAATAGCCCTTTGCTACTTAACAGCTTGGTGTCGGATTGATGCAATTAGTATCAGAAATGCGATAGGTTTTTCAGCGATTAAACAGTTATTACGATTCCGACAGCTGATCGGACAAATCCGTCAGGATCTTTCTCACAACCATGAGGCGATCCACATTTTCAGTCAGCAGCTCAACAGCCTTTTCAATGTCGGTCAAAGGTCCGTTCAGTTCTTCGTCGACACCCAGAGCCTTGGTCAGCTCATTGAGCAATTCCACGTTTCCCGAAATGACAGCCAGCGGATTATTGATATCATGGTGCGCCCTCGAAAGCTGATGCCTGATCTGCTCCAGCTTTTCGAGTAGGTCCTTTCTGATGATGGATTCCGTTGGTGTCATTACGCCCTATGAATTCACTTGTTATGGAGCCGGTTCCCCGGTTTCAGGGGACTTTCGCATGACCGTTGAATCCAGACTGGCCCAGAGGACACCGACCGATCCATGGCCGTCGATGTCGAGCTCCGAAGCATACCATCTGCTCGATACCGTTCCTACCTTCGTGTTGATGTTCAATTCCTGACTTCTGTCTTCGGGATTCCCGTCCAGCCAGGACCTGAAAAGAAGACGTTCATCCGGGTTTGAAAAGAGTGCTTCGGTGAAGGTCTTCAGATCGTCCACGTCTCGTTTGAGGAATCCGGTTATGAGGCTCGCGGCGGGCGAGAAGAAAATGGTCTCCGCCTCTTCATTGAAGGCGACAACGAATTGCCCGGTCGCTTCCATGATCCCGTTCAGCAGTTCATCGTTTATTGAAGTTTTACGATGCGCCGTCGGCTCTTCGATGTCGAGGACTGCCCCATCACCCGAAATAAGGGAATCAGATGTTTTTGAATCAGCTGAATCACTTCTACTCGCATCTACTTCACCATCAAAACCTTGCTCTACGATGCTTTCCCTTTGATCGAGTAGTTCTGCAATCACCAGGTGGGCCGGGGAATCGTGATGCAGGATCGGACAAATTGTTATGGCCAGAGGACGCTCCAGGTGCGTTTTTTCGTCCGGATATAGTTCCATTCTCCGAACACCGACTTTAGAGGAGGCTGCTTTCGAAAACCAGCGTTCCAGAGCCGTTATCGGCAATACATCATTGAACAGTGTCACGTCCCGCCCCGAAATCCAGCGACGATCGAGATCCAGTTCTTCTGAAAGGGCCTGATTGCAGTCCACAATTCGGGCATCCCCTGCACGAATGAAGGCGAAGGCATGAATCGAATCGAAGACACTCCTGAATCTGGCGCGTGACTCGACGAGGCGCCTTTCGTTCTCTTGAAGGCGTCTTGCCAGATCGACAACGCAGTCTGCGTGACCCCCCAGGGCGGGTGCCGTTTCGGCCCACAATCGTTCGAGAGCTGCCTCGGACAGAGCGCGTCCTTTCACCAGTTGATGGGTCCGGTCATCGAGCTTTTTGATCGGAGCCGATATTTTTCTTGTAAGGGTCGCTGAAATCAGCAGCGAGACGAGAATCCACAGTATGAGACTCAGGCCGAGAATGATGGCGAAGTAAATGAAGGCCTGTCCCATGGCAGACGAAGGCCTCGAAATGATGACGACCCACCGTCCCAGCTCCAGATTGTGAATCGCGGTCATGGACAACTGCTGACTCCCAAATTGGACTTGCTCCTGAATGAGGCCCGGAGGGCGGCCTTCCAACAGGCGCCACCATCTGTCGTCGAGCCGCTGACCCACATCGTGTTCCTGATTCGATTCCAGGATGTCTCCGGTGGCACTAAGCACCCAAACACGCTCGTAGCCCCTGTTTTGGCTTAAAACAGAAAATCCGTTGCGGCCAGAATTGACTGCAAGGCTGGTTTCGAAAACAGTTCTCACGGTTGCCTGCTGCTCCATCTTCGAGGCGTTTTCCAATCTGTTCAGTTGCCTGAACGAGAGCAGGAATGCGGCGATCAGCAGCAACGCTCCGAGAGGTAGAACTATACGAAGCGTGAGGCTCCGCACAGGAATTCCGAGCCGAACGGCGGTTGTTCGATTCACGGCAATGGGAAGGATGGTTAATAAGAATACCTACCCTACCCCAACATTCATGCCATCGATGCCTACTCTTCGGGCGGGAAATCCTTGAAGTGCCCGTTCGAACGGATCTTCTGGTGGATCTCTTCGGCTTCTTCGACAGCCGGAATAAACTGCTCCAGATGGGAAATCAGGTACTCCACTCTGTCCGGCTCATCGCTGGCCTCGAGAACATCCTGTTTCTGGTCCAACGTCAGGCCCGCGTTGTGGGCTACGAAAAATGAAAGCCGGTCGCGGTTTTCGTATTGCGACGGTGACGGCGTGCGGCCAGCCAGTTCGAGCAGCTTGATGTGCTGCGCAATCAATCTGTCTATCAGTTTTGAATTGGGTTGACTGATTGCGTCGATCACCGTCTCAAATTCCGCCGTCAAATAGGATCTCTTGTGGTGGACCTGAATGATGCGAAAACGCTCCAAACCCGTCACAATGATATTTTTTGATCCATCTTCGAAGGTTTCCGTGATCTTGCTGACCTTGGCCGTGCACCCAATTTCTTTCATTTTGCCCTCTGAACTCAACACCACCCCGAAAGGTGCGTCCTGATCCAGGCAATCCCCGATCATATCTATATACTTGTCTTCAAAAATATGAAGCGGCAACACTTCGTCCGGATAGAGGACGACTTCGAGCGGAAAAAGTGGAAGGGAATCGAGCTGCATGAAGGAAAATATATGGGATTCTTATCGCCCGTAATCAGTTGAAACGAGGTGCTGGGCGAATGGCTGACGGGGATAATACCCATCCGAGAACGGGATGTGCCGTCAGAAGGATACAACACGTATTTTTCATGATCCTGGAATTTTACACCGCCTTTGGCGGATCAGAAAATCGATTGAATCAGATCAATAGACATACAGGTAGAATCGGCTCAAGGTGTTCCGCCAGCGCAACGATTCTGTTTCGCAGCGGGGTCGTTTGCGCCTCTTTGATGGCTTCAGCGCTGCTCCTGTTTGCCCTCCTCCTGGTTTCGGCGCATCTGGCTTCAGCACAGAACTGGACGTTCGGGTCCGTAGACAACCCGGCAGAACAGTCCAACGTCGCCTGGTGGGAGTCACATACGGACGTTCAGATTGCTGGAGGTGTCTCTCTTATCGGCCCGCAGTGGAGGAGCGCTCTTCATATCGACGCCGCTTCCCGCCAGGAAAACACGGCATTTCGTATCGGTACCACCCTGCGGGCCGGCATATACGGGCGATACGAACCCGACACCGATGAGCGGTACGACCTGCTTCGCCTCGTGGAGTATGCGCGCTTCCGACCTGTGAGCGGAAACAAATATCTGCGGCTGGGGCCGCTTGATCGAACCCGGCTGGGGCAAGGGCAACTCGTGAACTTCCTTTCTTCGCAGACAAGCTGGGATGACAGAACAGTCGGTGCGGAGGGTCGGGTTGTTGGTCGCATTTTCACTTTGGAGGCATTCTCATCAGACGTGGCACGTGCGTCGCTGGCAGGAGCCCGGCTTTCGATCACACCCTTTTCGACGCCCGCCGGACGAGGACGGTCTTTGACGCTCGGAGCGTCTCTGGTTCGCGATTTCAGCATTGACCTGAAAAATGGCGACAGATTCCAGGGTTTTGAAACGGATCTCAGAGTGCGAGTCTATCGCAGTGGGAGCTTCGAGTTCGTACCTTTCGTGAGTTTTGCGCGACTGAATTCATTCGGTCAGGGTCTCCTTTTCGGGGCAGATCTGGAGAATGACAATTTTATTGATCTGGCGAGAGTGCACTTCAGACTGGCACTTCAATACAACAGCTCAGATTTCAGGCCCGGTATCTTCGGCAGCTTCTATCCCGTGAGCAGCCCGTCATCGTCGATCATTTCCGAGAACGAAACACGCAGGTCGGATATTCCTCTCAGATCGATTGAACGGGGAAACGCAGTCAACACAGAACTCAGAATTCTGATATTCGAACGATTCGAGCTCTGGTACGCATTCATGCGATACCATGGAGTCCAGAAACTCAGCGAATATCATGTTCGTCTGTTCTTCAGGTCACCCAGAATCGTACTGGCCATCGGCCAGGATCGACGTGGTCTCAAAGGATTCGCATCGCTGTTCCGCGAACTGGGTGACGAAAATCGAATGCGGTTCGAATTTGATCTCCGGTTGTTCTCCCGGCTGTGGGCTCAGTTCGATGCGCATTACACCTATCGGTCTGTACTGCGGGACGGAGAGGCAGAGTATTATTCGGTCCAGAGACGATTTGATCCGCTGATAGGCCTCAGAACCAGATTTTAAACTCAACGCTTGTCAGAAACTCAGACGATGGACAGAAAGAGCATTTTATTCCTCTGCACACACAACAGCGCGAGATCCCAGCTCGCGGAGGCGTTGATGCGCAATCGCTTCGCCGATCGATTCGACGTCTACAGTGCCGGGACCGAGGCAACATTTGTAAAGCCGCCCGTTCTGACTGTTCTGAAAGAATGGGATATAGATGCGAGTGCCCAGACCTCAAAAACGACGAATGACCTGGGCGGACTCGTCACTGACTTCGTTGTTACCGTCTGCGATGATGCACGGGAAAACTGTCCGTTCTATCCGGGCCGCGAAAAGACCATACACCGTTCATTTGCCGACCCCTCAAATGAAGGGTCGACAGAGGAAGAACGGATTGCTGCGTTTCGGCGAACTCGCGACGAAATCGATGCATGGATCATCCAGACCTTCGGTCAGGACGCTTTCCAGGACGCGATCTGATCGTTGAGGTAGGCCACAAGGTTGTCAACCGGTATCCGGGCCTGCTCCATGGAATCACGGTGACGCACCGTTACCGTCTTCTCCTCGACCGATTCTCCATCGATCGTAATGCAGAACGGCGTACCGACTTCATCCATTCTGCGGTATCGTCGACCGATTGCTCCCTTCTCATCGTAGGATGTCGCGAAGTGTTCTCTGAGTCCATCTTCAATTGAATGCGCGAGCTCGGGCATGCCATCCTTCTTGACCAGAGGGAACAGGGCAACGGTAATCGGAGCCAGTCTCGGATGGAATTTCATCAGTGAGCGCGTGTCCCCACCGACTTCCTCTTCGCGATAGGCCTCGCACAGCAGCGTCAGGATCGTTCGGTCCAGACCGGCAGATGTCTCGACCACGTACGGGATGTATTTCTCGTTCGCCTGCTGGTCGAAGTACTCCAACTTTTTACCTGAGTGTTCCTGGTGGGCCTTCAGGTCGAAGTCTGTACGGCTGTGGATTCCCTCCACTTCCTGCCAACCGATCGGAAACTCGTACTGGATGTCGTACGCAGCGTCGGCATAGTGAGCCAGCTTTTCATGCTCATGCCAGCGCAGCTTCGATTCGCGAATCCCGTTGTCCACGTGCCACTGCATTCGCTCTTCGCGCCATGCTTCAAACGCTTCCATCTGCGAGCCTGGCTTGACGAAGTACTGCATCTCCATCTGTTCAAATTCGCGCATGCGAAAGATGAACTGACGCGCTACAATTTCATTTCTGAATGCCTTACCGATCTGGGCGATGCCAAATGGTACCTGATGGCGCCCCGTTTCGCGTACGTTGTGGAAGTTGACAAAAATTCCCTGGGCCGTTTCCGGGCGGAGGTAGATTTTGTTGTCACTATTCGACACCGGACCAATGTGCGTATCAAACATGAGGTTGAATTGGCGCACTTCTGTCCAGTCAAACATCCCCGAGTCTGGAGAGCGGATTTCTTCAGACATGATGACGTCGTAGAGCGCCTTCGCGGCGTCGTCGGCATTGAGTGCCGCAACGAGGTCAGCGTAGACCTTGTCCGCCTGATCGTCCTTTCCTTTGCGTCTCAACCGGTCGATGTGGCCTTCGATGAGTTGATCAGCACGATAGCGCATCTTCGACGTTTTGTCGTCGATGAGAGGATCATTGAATGCATCAACGTGGCCCGAGGCTTTCCAGGTTGTGGGGTGCATCATGATCGCCGCGTCCAGCCCCGACACGTTCTGGTGCTTCTGCACCATCGCTTTCCACCAGCGCTGCGTGACATTGCGTTTCAGTTCAACGCCTAGAGGTCCGTAATCATATGTGGCAGAAAGCCCACCATAGATTTCCGATGACTGGAAGATGAATCCGCGTCGCTTTGACAACGAGACAATTTTCTCAAAGAGATCTGACATGCCGAATGGGGCGGTGATGAATAATCATGAAGCACGGAATTTACGATGCCAGCCGTCCTGACACCCCATGATGGATGGAAGTTCTCTATGAATATCTCATTTCGGCTGGCGACTTCAACTCATCGTATTGAGGGGGGTTATTGCTGTCATACCCCGCTCGGCAAGCGACGTGTACGTGTCTCCGGCAATGATGACGTGATCCCGCACTGGAATTCCCACAACTCTTCCGGCTTCCACGAGCTGGCGCGTCACGAGCCTGTCCTCCTTGCTGGGCTCCGGATTTCCGGATGGGTGGTTGTGGATACAGATGACGGCGGCGGCGTGTTCGAGAATGGCCCGCCTGAATATGAGTCGAGGCTCAACAATACTGGATGCCAACCCCCCTTCGCTGGCTGTGAAGTCAGCGATTCTGACGTGTGCCGTGTTGAGCAATATGACCTTGAAAACTTCTCGCTTGAGGTCTTTCAGAAACGGGCCGTATTCCCTGAATACGTCTGCAGGGCTGCGAAAGGAGGCCGCCGCCTCTCGCGGGATCCGCGAGAGGCGGCGGCCCAATTCAAAGGTGGCTGCAAGACGCGCGGCTTTGGTGGGACCGATTCCCTCGTGACTCAGAAAGTCGCGGACTCCTCGCGAAGCCATCTCGCGTATCGAAGGATAGGAACGCAAAAACGATTCACCTACCTGCGTCGCGCTTCGATTCCTGGCGCCCGTTCCGATGATGAGGGCGAGAAGCTCCACGTCAGAGAGAATCTCCGTTCCGTGATTGAACAGTTTCTCGCGTGGAAATTGTTGAAGTGAGTTGGGGGACATTCGTGCAGGGTCGACCTTGGGAATCGATGGCTACAATCCAGACCCCGAGTATCGATTCCCGTAACCTGTCGCCCAAACATGCCTCAGTCGCGACTGATCAAACCGTTGAGAAGGTCTTCGTTGGTTTGCGTCTGCTGCATATGGCGCTGCAGTGCGATCATGGCATCCACCGGCGAGCGACTGTTGAGCGCCCGGAACAGACGGTTGTGTTGATTGATCCATTCGTCTCCGATCAGTAACTCTTCATTTCGCGTTCCGCTCTTGCGAAGATTGATCGCGGGATAGATGCGTTTGTCGGCCAACTCCCGATCCAGAACGAGTTCTGAATTACCGGTGCCCTTGAATTCCTCAAAGATGACTTCGTCCATTCGACTTCCCGTATCGATGAGGGCTGTGGCGATGATCGTAAGGGATCCACCGTTTTCGATATTCCGTGCCGCTCCAAAAATCTTCCTTGGGATGTTCATGGCCCGTGCGTCGAGACCACCTGACATCGTCCGACCACTTCCTTGCTGATAGAGATTGTAATTGCGACCCAATCTGGTCAACGAGTCCAGGAGGATGACAACATCTTTGCCCATCTCCACGAGACGCTTGGCATATTGGAGCGACAACTGCGACACGCGAACATGATTGTCTTCATCTCGGTCATTGGACGATGCGAACAGCGTCGCCGATGTCGTGCGCTTGAAGTCTGTGACCTCTTCCGGACGTTCATCTACAAGAAGTCCAACGAGAGCTACTTCAGGATGGTTGGCCGTGATCGCGGATGCGATTTCCTTGAGAATGATCGTCTTGCCGGTTCTCGGCGGTGCTGTGATGAGCGCCCTCTGTCCCTTTCCGATGGGTGCGGTCAGATCGATGATTCGCGTCGTCAGATTTGTCGGAGAGGTGATGAGGTTGAATTTCTCATCCGGATAGATGGTGTGACCTGAATCAAAATCATCTGTTTTTACCCACTGATCCAATGTCAATCCCATTATGGAATCAATATGGTGGACCTGCAAATCTCCTTTGCGTCCTCGACGCAGCGTGCCTTCCATCACCACTCCGTCCCGGAGTTTGTGACGCTTGATAAGAGCCGGTGAGACGAATGGGTCTTTTTTTCCTTTGGGAACGTCGTGACGAAATTCGCGAATGAAACCGAATTTTTTGTCCCCGATCAATTCAAGGATTCCGCTGAACGGTGTGTTGGGCATGGAGTTATAAATTAATTCCTATCCGTTGAATGGAACGCACAACTGACGCGTTTCATCTGGCCATGAAAGGGATAAGAGTACCACGATCATTATCTTCATCGCCGCGAGTAATGGGGCGAAAGAAGAAAGTTCAATTGCGACGTATCTCGCTAGCCGAACGGCTTCCAGAGGTACGATACACCCTAATATAGCGGGAAATAGCCCCGCCAACAACGATACCAGCAGTTGGGACGACGAAATTCAGGTTCAGAATCAGGAAGAAATCTCCGAATGGAGATTCGGGGGCAGTCAATCCAGGTCTGTGCCTATGAGGCAGGATCGAGCGACTCGCCGGACCTGTTGGTTCTTCATGGATGGGGCAGCTCGTCTGCTTTGATGGGTTCGTTGACGTCTCGTTTGTCGAATGACTTTCACGTCGTGGCCTTCGATTTTCCGGGAAGTGGTGCCTCTCCTGAGCCTCCTGTAGCTCTGAGCGTAGAGGATCAGGTCCAGATCGTCCTTCAGGTCGCAGCCTCATTCGCGATGACGTCTTTCGGAATCGTAGGGCATTCAAATGGTGGACGCGTCGCGCTCGAACTCTCCTCGAGATCCGAATCGGGCGTCGAGCCGACATTTCTGGCGTTGGTCTCACCATCGGGGATCCGCAGAAAACGAACGGCTTCATTCTATCTGAAATCCTGGACTGCCCGTGTGATGAAGGCGCCATTCATGATTTTGCCCTCCGCTCCGCGTGAGTTTTGCCTCGACTGGCTGCGCCACTCCCTTGTTTGGAAACTTCTGGGATCATCCGACTATCAGGCGCTCGATGGCGTGATGAGGGAGACCTTTGTCCTGACGGTGAATCATTATCTGGACGATGCGCTGCCTTCAGTCTCCTGCCCGGTGTTGCTGATCCGGGGAACGAACGACGACGCGATTACAGCAGAACAGATTCAAAAGATGGCCGGCCTTCTTCCCGATGCGGGTGTGTTTGAAATTGATGGCGCAGGCCACTATGCGCACATCGACCAACCTGGTGTAGTCCTGAATGCTATCAGGGAGTTAGCCGCCGAATGAGTGTTCTGGCAAATATCGCACTTGTTCTGGCTGTCGGATTCAGTCTCTGGAGAATTGGGCGCCGGTTGCGCTTTTCGCTCCACATGATCCAACTCCACGGCTACAAAACATCGCCATACTGGAAGTGGCTGGCGGAACGAGGCACGGACGTGATGCTTCGTGTCTCCCACAGCCTGGGGTTGTTGTTGCTGGCTCTGGTCCTGCTTCTGAAGCCAGCATCCGCGATCTGGATCGGAGGCTTGTATTTCTCCTGGGCCATCTCGTTCGCCTCTTCCAGAAGATATCGTAGAGATCGACCAAAGAAACCACTCGTCTGGACAGCGCGAATGAAGCGCCTGGCTGGCGGATCAGCAATCCTCACGTTGATTCCTCTGTTGTTGGGCACGTGGATGGCATTTTCGGCGACTGGATACGCGGAAGCGCTCTTCCTGCTCTCCGGACTCTGGACGGCCGATTTCCTGTCTCCCATTTTTGTGTACGGGGCGGCTCGGCTTCTGGCCGGAAATGAATCACGCATCCATGAAGGGTTCAAGTCCCAGGCCCGCGAACGCCTTTCTGCGCGTCCAGATCTGGATACCGTCGCCATCACCGGCTCGTACGGCAAGACATCCGTCAAATTTGCCGTCGCCGAAGTACTGAAACAGCGCTACCCGACGCTCGCGACCCCCGGCTCCTACAATACGCCCATGGGCATCAGCAAGGTTGTGAACACCGACCTCAGTGATGATCACCGATTTCTGGTCCTTGAAATGGGTATGCGACATCCAGGCGACATCGCCGAGCTCGCAGAAATTGCTGCCCCCGACATCGCCGTCATTACTTCCATCGGAGGCGCCCATCTGGAATACATGGGCTCCATTGAGGCCATCGCGAAGGAAAAGCTGTCACTGCTGAACTTCCTGCCCGAAGATGGGCTAGCTGTCCTGAACGGAGACGACGAACGAATCATGGCCGGAGCGGCCGAAATGGACCTCGATCAATTCGTCGTCAGTGTGGCGAGGAACGATGTTGATCTCTGGGCGACAGATATTTCCTACGGACCTGACGGCGCTCGTTTTGAAGCACACACTTCTGAGGGAGACTCTGCCTCCTTTTCAACCCGTCTACTCGGTAAACACAATATTTCAAACATCCTGTTGGCGCTGGGAGTCGGGCTTCGCTCGGGCTTGAGCCTCCGGCAGATGAGGCAAGCGGTCGAGCGCCTGGATCCTGTTCCACATCGCCTGGCCATGAGAGCGGAAAGCGGACTCATTGTCCTCGACGATGCATTCAACTCCAATCCGGTAGGTGCGGAAAACGCCGTGGAGGTGCTTGGACAGTTCACGACCGGCCGACGCGTGATTGTCACTCCTGGTATGATCGAACTGGGCGAAGAAGAGAAAAACCTGAATCGAGCATTTGGGCGCCAGATTGGAAGAGGAGCAGATGTGGCGTTGCTCGTCGGGCCCGAACGCACACGGCCGATTGCGGAAGGCCTCATCGAAGAGGGCTGGTCATCTGAAAACATCATTGCTTGCACGACACTTTTCGAAGCGCAAGATTGGATCGCTGCCAACCTTGGTTCGGGAGATATCGTACTGTTCGAAAATGATTTGCCAGACCAATTCACTGAAAAGGGCTCCTCGTGAGTGTATCACAACAACACAATCTGTTCGTCGATGAAGTCGTCGACGAGTCGGACCTGGCCTTCGAAAGGCGGCTGTGGTCTGCTGGAAAGACGACAGTCGCTGGCGTGGATGAAGCCGGCCGCGGTTGTCTGGCGGGGCCTGTCGTAGCAGCAGCAGTCGTGCTGCCGCGCGAATTCAGGATTGAGGGCGTCACCGACAGCAAGACGCTCTCGGAAAAGGTGCGCGAAGAACTGGCCGCCGAGATCATGGAGTCGGCCGATGCGTGGTGCGTCGCGTCCTGTTCACCCGTCGAGATCGATCAACTCAACATTCTCTGGGCCTCGATGGAGGCCATGCGCCGTGCCGTCACGGGACTGGACACTGATGTCGAGCACGTTCTGATCGATGGAAATACGATGATTCCTCGTCTGGAGATCGAAGCTCAACCCCTCGTCAAGGGAGATTCGCTCAGCCACACGATTGCCGCTGCCTCTATTCTGGCAAAGACCCATCGCGACGCACTGATGCATGAGCTTCACGCGCAGCACCCCGAGTATGGCTGGAAAACCAATGTGGGATATCCCACCGTGGCCCACTACACCGCTCTGCGAAAGCATGGACCAACCGCGCATCACCGGAAATCATTCAAGTTGTTGAAATGAGTGATATCCGCGTCTCCATCATCATCGTCTCCTGGAATGCCCTCGAAACAGTGAAAAAGTGCCTTCCCAGCGTTGTCGCGACAGATTATCGTGACCTGGATGGAGGAGATGCTTTCGAAATCATTTTCGCAGACAATGCCTCAACCGACGGCAGCTTCGACTGGATCGAGGCCAACTACCCGGATGTTCGAATCGTCCGTCATCCTGAAAACTGGGGCTTCGCCCGTGGCAATAACGAGGCAGCGCGTCATGCACGGGGCGAGATCCTGGTGCTTCTGAACAATGACGTCGAAGTCCCCTCCGACTGGCTCTCCCCTCTCGTGTCCGCGTTCGATGCTGATCCCGGAATCGGCGCTGCTCAACCACGTCTGCATCAGTTTGACCGTCGCTCAGACTTCGAATATTCCGGCGCCGCGGGCGGTTTTCTCGATCGATATGGCTACCCCTTTGCCCGAGGGCGAATGTTTGACACGCTGGAAAAAGACGAAGGTCAATATGATGGCCCAATCGGGGGCCATGAAAATGCAGCTGGTGTGTATCATGGTACGTCCGAAATATTCTGGGCCTCTGGGACCTGCCTGGTAGTGCGCAGGAGCCTCTGGGAGGCCATTTCTGGACTGGAGGAGTCGTTCTTCATGCATATGGAAGAGATCGATTTTTGCTGGCGTCTGCGCTCTGCAGGACACCGCATCGTGTGCGTTTCGGAGTCTGTCGTATATCACATTGGGGGCGCCAGTCTGCCGGCTGGCGACCCGCGCAAGACGTATCTCAACTTCCGCAACAACCTTTTGATGCTCTACCGGAATCTGCCAGCGGCAGACTGGCGCCGAATCTTCATGGCGCGGCTCTGCCTGGACGGCATCGCCGCCCTCCGAGCACTTCTCACCCTCAAGCCTCGAGACACGTGGGCGATCATGAGAGCGTACGCAGCAGCTCACCGAATGAAAGCGCGGCTCCCCGGCCCTCATGCGGCATTACCCTATCGGCGCTCTGTCGTCTTTGACTACTTCCTGCGGGGCAAGAAGCGCTTCAGCGATCTCGACCAGAACGACTTCCGCTCCTGATTACGAGTCGGAATCTGGCCTCGGGTTGACCGTGTAGTGTTTCCCGGCCGCATCTTCGAATACGTTTCCTTCGACCTGCTCGAGACGCAACGTCACCGTCGTCTGGCCTTCTCCCTTTCTGAGCTTCATCATCAACGGAACGGTCAACGTGACGAGGCCAACCAGGATTGAGAAGACGGACAGGATCCTGAAGTACCACTCGTTTTCAAAGTCACCCCAAATGAGCGCAACGAGCATCAAGGCCAGGATGGTGATCAAACTGGATGAAGCCTGTTGGACCCATTTCTGATTGTCGTCGAGCTTCGGCAGTAACAAGAGAAACGCGTGCGCAAAGGCCACTGCTCCTACGAAGAGCATCAGCATGATTTTGATGTACGTCTGATTTTCGTATTCAGCCCACAATGCGAAAATGCCCATGGCAGCCGTCGTAACCGCCAATGCGATCCCGGTCATGCCCATTGCGGGCTGCGTTCTCCTCTCCAGAAACGCAGCGCATGCCATAGAAAGGATGCTCGCCGCTGATATAATCGAACTGGTACCCAGGATCTTGGCCTGCGTCTCGCCAAATGAATCGGTGAGTATGGCATAAATGGCCAACAAGGCGGTCAGAACGAGGAATCCGAGGAAACCCTTCAGAAACAGTTTCCTGATGTCAGAATAATCCATGGTGCACACTGTGTATGGACCCGGGGGACTGCGATCGCTCCTCGGGAAATGTTCGTGCCAGGGGTCTAAATGTACTCGGGTACACGTATATTTTTACGAACCCGGATCACAAATCACCATAATATTTTTCGAGGAATCAGAAATGGCGGCATATACCTGTAACAAGTGCGGAATGAGCGTGGGATCAATGACGTGCGGTCACTGCGAAAAAGAGCTTATTCACGACACAATTACGACCGGATCCGGTGCCAAGGTTGCAGTCTCCAGATGCCCGGAAGGCCATGGCAAAGTCAAATCTCCCATGTGCTGCGGCGACGACATGACCTGCGAAATCGGCCACGGTTAGAAGGCCCCGCCGGTTATCGATCAGGCGTTGGCGCAATGCGTTCAAGCTGCGTGTCGAAATTCTGCCACCACTCCAGGACGGTGTGGTTCTTGCCTTCGTACGGATCTCCGCCGAGGTAAACAATCAGCTTGCCACTGCTCGGCGAGATCCTGAACTCCTGCCAATCCGAGGCATCCACGTTGTCCAGGTACTCGCGCGGCCCAATGATGAAGGACCCGTTTTCAAGGTATACAGCCTGACGGTAAAGCCGACTGTCTTCCAGGCTCATTATGGAACGCGAATCTGGCATCCACGAATCGATCATGTGGTCCGACAGTATTTCTTTGATGCCCGTTTCCACATCCACCACCCAGTATTCACTTTCTTGCTCCCTGGCATAGATAACCTTGCTGCCATCCGGTGATATCCTCAAAGCTTCTGCGGAAGTTGTGTTGGAGTCAAGCAATGACTCTTCTCCCGAATTGAGATTAAGCACCCAAACCTGCCTGACATCTCCATCCCTCCGACCGAAAGCCATCGTATTCGCATGATGGCTTATATCGGGATCATAACCGTTCTCGACAACCAATTCGGGCGTACCCATCCCGGATGTCGACACGCTGTAGATGTTGGTCAGCCCTGCCCCATCCCGAATCGAAACAATCAGCCGGTTTCCATCCCGGGAAAATTCGGCGTGCGTGCGGCTGTCATCATCCTGTACGACCGCATACTCACCATCCACGACAGAACCGACAACCAACTCATAGTTGAGGGACGAAAAGATTTCAGAATACGTGAAAGCAAAGCTGTTACCATTTTCGGATATCGACAAGTGTCTGTAGCAGCCATCGGCCAATTGGACAATGCTTCTGGTGGTCCCTGAATTCAGATCGAACTCGACGAGTTCGGCCGAGGCCGGACAGAGATCTGGTTCTGCCACCAACACGTCACCTGTGGTAGAGGCCCATATTTTTTGCCAATCAATCGCCGAAAATACCTGGATGGGGCTGCCCATCGTTTTTCTGGAGTCCAGGTTGAACGGTTGGAGCATCCAAGGATCGTCGTTGTCCCCCGATTGAAACAACAGGTGAGAGTCATTCAAAAGAAAGGCGTTGATCATACCCGGTCCAATCAAAGTCTCCTGGCTTCCGGGTATTTCGGTCCAATACAGATCTGCCAACCGGCCGTCCACGTACTCCCTGCCGACCAGAGCAGCACCGTGATCCGGATAGAAGTGGTAAATAAAGCGCTCGAAGTCCGTCTGACCGGTAGTATCGGGAGCAATGAATTCGCTGACCTGCCGCGTCTCCAAATCAATCTCGTGGAGTCCTGAGCCGGTGATTCGCTTATAGACGATCGTGTTGTCATCCAGCCAGATGGGGAATATCCCAAGAGGGTCCAACTCTTCGGGCTCGCCAAAGGGTAACGGCTTCAACCACAATCCCCCTGCGCTTTGATAAGCCAGGTGTAATCCGTCAGGGCTTTCCCGGGAAAATGCAACCCATCCCGGCTTTAGATCAGCGATTTCAATCAGTCTGCGATCCTCAAATTCAAACAGATATTCCTTCCATGATTCACTTGAGTCCCTGCCCCTGAAATAAATCCCGTTTCGATCTGGGGACAATGACGGGTTGTCAATCGACACCACCCCTTCGATGTGCAAAGGAAGTTTTCGAAATTGCTGATCGTTGGACTCTGCATCAGGACGAACAACCAACATGACCAGAATCGTCACCAACACGGCTGTGAGCGCGACTGCGGCGATGCGTACCTTTTCAGTTGAGAACGATGACTGTTTTCTGACTGCCGATGCCGCTGAAATGGAAGAATGCATGCCCGTCGTTCGGGACATGCCTGCAGTGGTCAAATCCACGGCCCCCAAATCCACCAGTAGATCGGTGGCCGACTGGTAACGCTGGTCGGCGCGTTTGGCGAGAAGCTTGCCCACAATCCATTCGAGCCCCATCGGGACTCCGGTCCGGATCGCGGTCAGCGGTGCGGGGTCCTCGTTCATAATCGAATAGACTACGGCCTGTTCGTAGTCTCCACCAAAAGGATGCCGGCCGGAGACCAATTCGTAGAGCATCACGCCGAGCGCCCAGAGATCGGTTCGGTGGTCGACTTCTTCTCCGCGAGCCTGTTCGGGGCTCATATAGGCGACCGTGCCCAGCGTCGAACCCATGCGAGTGAGTTTAGTGGACTGCGAGGTAAGCGCCAGGCCGAAATCCAGAATCTTTGCTCTCCCGTCCCCATCAAGCATCACGTTTGCCGCCTTGATATCGCGATGAACGATGTTCTTTGCGTGCGCGGCTTTGAGGCCTTCTGCGACCTGCGAGGCCAGTTGAACGGCCTCTTCGAGCTTCATCGGACCCTTCTTGATGTGGTCCTCGAGCGTATCGCCTTCGATGAATTCCATCGCGATGAAGGGGCGCAGGTCGTCATCTTTCGCACCTTCGGGCACTGCTTCGTCAATCTCGTGGATGACGGCGATGTTGGGGTGGGTCAGTGCTGCCGCGGCGCGGGCTTCCCGGTAGAAACGGGCTCGATCGTCCTCACTGGCCAGCGCCGCGGCCGGAAGGACCTTGATCGCTACTGTTCGATGCAGCTTCGAATCTTCGGCGCGATAGACGATCCCCATGCCTCCACGGCCGAGTTCTTCGAGGATCTTGTAATGCGATAGGGTCTTGCCGACCATGGTATTCCGGGTGCTGGGTCGACCAAGAAACGAGGCTCAGGGCGGAAGTGCAATTAGTCCGCGGTCAGTTCTTCTCCGGGCGCAGGGCCAGTGCAACGGAGACCAGGATCACGAATATGGCAACTGTGGCGATGACCGTGGGCACTTCGCCGAAGAAGGCAAAGGCCAGCAACGATGCGCCGACAGGCTCGAACAGGCTCGCGATGCCGATCGTAGCGGCGGGAAAGAATCGCACGGCGTAGTTCAGTGCGCCATGTCCCAGAAGCTGGGGCACCACGGCCATTCCCAGACAGAGAACGTATATCTCCCATCCGTATCCCAGGAGTGGAATATCCCGGGAAAACGCCACGGTCAGTGTGGTCAATGCGGTGACCACGTACAGAGGCGCCACGTAGGCAAGCCAGGACCGGCGCTGCCTGACGTAGCGGCCAATCAGGATGTACACTGACACGAGTGCTGCCGCTGAAAGGGCGAGACCATTTCCCAGAAGTGGATTCGATCCT
>Ga0209992_10000627_pt1 | contig 45206 bp, 44 predicted proteins | sample 2SBtaG_2_FD_182564 | JGI IMG/M metagenome (GOLD analysis project Ga0209992, IMG submission 182564) | Deep subsurface microbial communities from Kolumbo volcano to uncover new lineages of life (NeLLi) - 2SBTROV12_ACTIVE470 metaG (SPAdes)... | ecosystem: Environmental > Aquatic > Marine >... | reverse complement strand
GGTGGTGCCCCGGGCCCTCGCTGGCAAGGCCATCGCCAAGGGGGTCGAGATGGCGATTGAAGACGAAGGGGACAGCGAAGCCGAAGAGGCCGCGGCCGAGCTGGTCGGTGCGTTGGTCGGCTTCCTCGGCGAGAGCGCGGTGGCCGCGACCCAGGTGGCGGACGTGCGCTGCTGGTCATTGCTGCCCGGGAATTACGGCGCCATGCGTCTCGACGTGGCGCCGGGCCAGCACTCACTCTCGGTTGCGCTCTCGGGAGTCGGTCTCCCGCGACAAGTGTCGGTCGACGTCGGCCCGGGCGAGTTGGTCTTGGTCAACATCATCTCTGAACCCGGCGCTGGCTATCGCGAACTGGCGGAGCCCCGAGGTAGCGATCTCACTTACCAACCGGTGGGGCTGGCGGCGCTTGATCTGCTGGAGCACGGCACGTGGGAGTACAACGAGCTCAACTAAAGGGGGGGGAGTTGCATATTCAAGCGTTTGGTTCTTCTGGCTATCCTCGCGTTTCAGCGGCTGACTCAGGGCGTTGCTTCGTTGAAGAGTCTGCCATGACGGCCGTCGCTACGAACCGCCGCGCTGCGTTCCAGCCTGCCAGGGGCCGGCTCCGCACGGCTCCCTCGCAGGGGAAGAGGTCTTCCCCAAACTCCCTCCACTGTGCAAACTCAATTCACTTCAACCCAGGTGTCCGATGAACCGGGGAGGGTCAACCCACCCAACCGTCACGAAAACCCAAGAAAGATCGTTCTCCAGAGCCACAACTTTCGCTCTTCGCTGTGGGGGGGGGGCACTTCATTGATCCTCTCCGAACTGGGGAGCACGCCATAACAGCTGGCTGACGGACCCCAGGGAAGCTTTCTGTCTACCGGAGAAGGAACATGGGAATGAATGAACATTGTGCGTGCCGCATTGTGGAGCTTTGCATTATCACGGCTATTGCCGCGATGCCGGTCAGCGCGCAGCCGCTTGAGCCCGAATCACGAGTTCTAGAAGTCACAGCTGAGGTGAACAACGGCACCCCTGCGGGTCAGGTCGCAGAACTCATCCAGATCGACCTGGAGAAGGTTAATTGGATGCGCTGGAATGCCATGGGGACAGAGCTGACTGTGCAACTCTCGGTCCCTGATGCGGGGTGGACTCTTCAGGTGTGGTCGCTTCCCCCAGGTCCCTCGCCGCAGACCGTCCTCCTCGACTCACCCAGTGTAGATCTTGGACGAGCGACAGCTGTGTTGGCGAAAGCACCCAAAGAGGGCAGTGTCCTCACGGTGGTGTTGGTCCGTCAGGGCGAACCTGCCGAGTCGATGACTGTCGCTAGCTGGGAGTTCCAAGCACGAAGTTCAGCCGAAGAGCACGATCGAGGGACGGTGTACAAGAGTGCTGAGTCTGGCGGGACCGTCACGGTCTTCTCTTGCACAAACAGCTCATGCGCCGTGACGATTCTATGGAAGGAGCCTCTCCCGCCAGGAATCGAGGATAACCCTGAGTCTATCACGCTCACGAACGGGGAAACCCTCGTCGTCAACAACTCGCTGGTGGTCAGAGCCCGCTGCGTATGTGGCTGAGGGTCTGGGCTTTCTTTCGGCTGTGAGTCTTGCTCCAAGTCTTCGGAGGAGCGATAGCTGAAACGGCGGGGCTACTCCGCAAGCTTGTCAACTGATGCAAGGGACAACGAGTTGGCCGAAGAGCTGGAGGAGCCCCGCCATGAAGTCAGCAGCCGATGTGCACCAGCTGCTGCCGAGCAGAACAGAACACCGGTCTACCCGCCTGTCGGTCCCTGGCGGGGCATTTGCCATCGATCGGTGAGGTCGCTGGCTTGTTGGGCTCGGCGGGCGGTCTCGATGACCTTGAGCAGGCGTAGGGCTCGGCGGGCTGGGGGGGTGAGCAGGGCGAGGGCGGTGAGGGTCACGAGCGCGGTGGCGGGGCCTGGGCCCAGCGTCCACCAGAGGGTCGCGAGCGTGAGGAGCAGGGCAGCGAGGGCGGCTCGGGGGGCCAGGCTGGGTAGCCAGCGGTAGAGGGCGAAGTGGACTCGGTCGAGCCATGAGCTGGTGGGCGGCAGGCGACACGCGGCCATGACCTGGAAGTAGGCCTGGGCCCGTCGCGACTCCTGGGCGATCTGGTGCGGGCCTGTGGGTGTCTTGACCTCGACGAAGCGGGCCCGGGTGCTCTTGATCACCGCGCGCCCCAGGCTGCGGGTCTGGCACATGAGGTCGATGTCGTCCGCGGCAATGCCAGGTGTGGGGGACAGGCCCAACTCGGCGCGCCAGGCCAGCAGCTGTCCGTGGACACTGAACAGCCGACCAGAGCGCGACTCGAGCCCGCGGATCCAGGCGGTCCAGCGGTCGTAGCGGCCGGGGGCTGGCATGAGCGCGCCGCCCTCTCGGCCCGTGAGCGTGCCGTCGTCGGACAAATCGACCACGAACTCCTGGCTGCCGCAGGCCATGCCCAGATCGGGCGCGTCGGCGAAGCACTGTGCCAGGGCGTCGAGAGCGTCCGGCCGCAAGAGGACGTCCGCATCGGTGAGCACGATGAGGTCGACCGTGTCACCGAGCGCGGCCAGGCCGGTGGCGATGGCTCCTGCCTTGCCCGGGCGCTCGGTGTTGCTGACCACACTTGCGGTCAGTGTCTCGCCGCGCTGGTCCATCAGCCGCGAGGCGCACCGTCGGGCGCGCTCTGCGGTGTCATCTTCGCAGCCATCGTCGATGACCACGATGCGATGGGGGCTTCCCCCTTCGGGCCAACCGACCAGGGCCAGGTTGCGTAGCTTGCGCTCGATGACACCGGCCTCGTCCCGGCAGGGGATCAGCAGCCCCAGGCGCAACGAGAGCTGGGGCGACTCAGCCATCGGCCGACTCAGGGCCCGCTGGCCGGGGGGCGACTAGGCTTCGGCGTGACAGCGCGGCGCCCAAGCCCCATGGTGCCCGACAGCAGCGCTGGCCACGAGCGAGGGTTGAAGAGCACGTTGTCCGCCTGGGCGCACTCCCAGGTGCACTCGCAGTGGGTTTCCTTGATGGTGCGGCGCAGGTCGTTGGCGGTCTTCTCTGACCAGAGCTTCGCGAGGTCCCAGTTCACGTCGTTGAGCTGCCCCAGGGGCGACTCGAGCATCTCGCAGGGGAAGACCTCGCCACCTTCGAAGATCACCGCCGAGAGCGTGCCCGCCGTGCAGGGCAGGTGGCGCCGGGGAGCGTCAGCGGCGACCTTCGCCACGTGGTCGTACATGAGCCGATCGCGGGCCACCGCCAGCTTGGCCATGGGGAAGTCGAAGTAGGGCAGGCGGCCCTCTTTCATCAGCCGCTCCTTGGTGGCGACCACCGCTTGGTAGTGGGACACGTCGACATCGAGCAGGGTCGGGTCGAGGGCTTTGCCCCGAGCGAGATTCACGGTGACGTTGTCCGGGCTCAGTTCCTCGACCAGCTCTTCGAGATGCTCGGCCAGCACCAGCTGATTCTCCGAGGACACGGTGACGATGATGCCCACGCCCAGGTTCTTTCGCTTCTTGGCCTGCTCGCGATAAGCCCGCACGGAGCTCATGGCTCGAGCGTGCCCGCCCTTCACCTGGCGAATGGCGTCGTGCACGTCGGGCGGCCCATCGAAAGACACCGAGATCGACAAGAACATCTCAGGATTCTCATCGAGGATCTGCTCGACCGTGTCGTGCTGCCACCCTTCGACCATGCCATTCGTGGGGATGGCCAGATGCCGCAGCCCCCGGCGACCAAACGCCCGCGCCAGTGCTGGCAGGTCTTTCCTCAGCAGCGGCTCACCGCCACCAAAGCTCACCCAGAGCAAGGGCCCCATGGTGGCCGCAGAGTCCGCCAGCCGCTCCACTTGCTCAACAGAGGGCCCGGCCAAGGCCGCCGCCACCTCTTCGTGATGAAAGCAATGCCGACACCGAGCATTGCAAGCCCCCGTCACGAACAGGGTCAGATGCAACGGCGGCCCACCACGTACAAAGCCGCGGCGAACAAAAGGCAGATAGGAGAGGATGTTCACGAGGCGCTCAAGGATACCAGCGCAGCCCGTCCTTCACCTCAGGCGCATCCATCGCTGCCCGCCGACCGGAGGCAGGCCACGCTGTTTGGTGCGCCAGTCGTTGCCCAAGCCGGTCGTGTCCAGACTCAGCGGCCCACCCGAGTCGAGGCGTACCCACGCAGTTCGGTACATCAATCGTTGCGTGAGCTGTGTCGGGGCAAGGCGCAGCGGTCCGGCTGAGCGACAGCGAGCCAGCGCAGTTGGTGCTTCCGATCGTTGCGTGAGGTGCGTCGTGGCAAGGCGCAGTGGTCCGCCTGAGCGACAGCGAGCCAGCGCAGTTGGTGCTTCCGATCGTTGCGTGAGCTGTGTCGTGGCAAGGCGCAGTGGTCCGGCCGACCGGAGGCGTGGCGCTAGCCACGTTGAGGATCGGCCGTGGCCGCTGCAACGCAGCCACGGCGCAGCTCACGCAACAGACCCCCAACGCACTACACCGTCAGGAGAGTTGTTCCCAGTACTCTGGCGGCATGTCCTGAGCAATTTTCAGCGCGCCGTTCGCGCCCGCGTACACGACCTCGTCGACCTGGGTGACGTTGCCGCCGCCGAGGTGCTCGTCCATGTAGGCCGAGATGGCCCCAGCCAATCCGCGGATCTGGCTGCCACCGCCACCGAGCAGCACGTTGCTTCGGAGCACGGCCTGGAACTCGGGGTCGAAGGACGCCACAAGGCCAGCGAGAGAGTCGACGATGGGGGGCACCACCGAATGGCAGGCTTCACGCATCTGGTCGGTGATGTCGATCTCGGTGGGCTTGCCCTTCTTGGGCCAGGTGACCTTGATCGGATCGGCGCTGGCGAGCACCGTGGCGAACTGCTCCTTGGCCAGGGTGAGCATCTGATCGCTGAAGTCGATACCCGGGTGGGCCTTGCGGATCAGCTTGGCCAGCAGGATGTCGATGGCGTCGCCGGCGTGGCCGAGGGTGGACTGGTCTTCGGCGGCGGGCATGGTGCCGTGCATGCGGCACATGTCTGTGGTGCCGGCGCCGATGTCGATGACCAGGGCGTCGGTGAGCACGTCCATGCCGTAGGCCACGGCGAAGGGCTCGGAGCAGATCATCACCGAGTCGATGACCTCTTGGGCCGCCTTGAGCAGGGCCTTCTTGTTGTTCATCTCGGCCTCGGCCGGCGCGCCGATGACGCAATGGACCAGGGCATCTGCCGGGGGACGGGCCAGCTCGATGGCATGCTTCACCAGAGCGTGGGCCGCATCCATGTTGGCCTCGACCGCCGCATCGTCGATGTCGACGTGGTCACCTGTGCCCTTGATGCAACCATGCTCAAGGGGGCGGTAGACGTTCAGCGAGAGGCGGTGCTTGATCACGTCGTCGCCATAGAGCACGTCGCGCTTCAGCAGCTTGTGTGAGACCACATCTTTCGGGTAGCCGATCAGCGAGGGCACGCATTCGCGCACGCCGTTGCTGGCAGCGATGGCTGTCCGGGACGTGCCCAGATCCATGCCGATGTAGATGGTGTCTTTCTCTTCGTTGGTCATTGCCAGCTCTCCACCCGGGAAGGTCTCGCCAGGAGTCTCCGGGTCGACGTGATCAGTCTTTGTTGAGGATTTCGCGGAGCTCTACGTTCAGCTTGAAGATCTCGCTGAGCAGCTCCTTCTTGGTCTGGTATGCGGGGTCTGCCGTGCGCACGCCAGCACGGACGGGCTGACCCGGTATTTCGGACAGGGTGGGCTCGAACTGCGCCCGCTGCAACATGTCCTCGGTTTCTTGGAGCTTGCGCTTGAGCCGATGCATGCGCCGCTGCAGTTTTTGCAGCCGGGCTTCATGGGTGACCCGGGATTTCTCGACGGCCATTTCTCGCTGTTCGGCGATGGCCTGGGTGACCAGGCCGATGGCCCGGTCACTGAGCGCCGAGCCCCTGTCAGCCTTGCTCAGCAGCTCACGCAGGCTGGTCTCGAGCTTGGAAGAGAGGCTGTCGAACTCTGCGCCGCCTTCGCTGACCTCGACACTCCGCTCCTGCTCATACTGGTCGGCGGTGGCGACGAGCGCCTTGTCGAGGCGGATCTTGTTGTCTTCGAGCGCCTGCTTCTCGTTGACCAGCTCGTTGACCGTGGCCTGGAGGGTGTCCCGCTCGTGCATCAGGGCCAAGAACTCGAGCTTGACCTCCTCGTGGAGCTCATGGCCATTGAGGGCCATGCCACGGCGCCGGAGCGTGTTCTCGACCGCCTGGCTGATCAGCTGCTCGATGTCGCGAAACTTCAGCACGGAGACGTGCTTGCGCCCATCTTTCTTGAGCGACTCGACGGTCGTGCGCCGGGATGCGGTGCGCATCAAGTGGTAGATATTGCGGGCGAGGCTGCGGCTCATCAGACTACGGATCGGGGAGGGCTGTGAGGCCTATCGGCTAGCGCAGGTTTGGATCTAAAGCGCTTCATTCTAAAGTTTTGCGAACGATTCGTCTCGCGAGCTCAGGACCCTTTTGTGGCCGAATGGCCCGGCGAGAATCCCCCAGTCGGCCAGGGGTCTGGTCCGGCTTGTGCTGGCTGGCCAAAGGCGGGTTGGAAACAGGCTCAAGCCATCAAGAGGAAGAGAGAACGAGGGAGATACCGAAGACTTTTCTGGATTCGGTGGTTCAAGGATCACTCAATTGGGTGCGGCCCCTGATCCGATAGGACAGGCTCGGGCCGCTTCCTTGGCGCCTGGTTCATACATCGAAAGAATCGAATCTATGAGATGGCCCTTCCGGCGCCGACGCCGTGCTGACGAGCCCGAGGAGGGTGCCCATGAGCTGGTCGTCCTGGTCGATGGTTCTCTGTCCAGCCGACTGGTGGTCTACCACGACCCCCATTGCTACCAGGCCGAGCAGTATCGGGTCTTCCGCACCAACTTGCGGGCCATGAACCCGAGCAACGACCCGCGGACGTTGATGTTCACGTCGTCGTCCCCGGACGAGGGCAAGTCGACCACCGTGTGCAACGTCGCCCTGAGCCTGGCTGAAGCCGAAGAGCTGAAGGTCTGCCTGGTCGACATGGACCTGCGCGGCCCGCGGATCCACGAGCTGTTCGACCTGTCCCGGGGCCCCGGCCTGTCCGACGTCTTGCTCGATCGCCTCGACCCCCGACGGGCCCTGCAGCAGGGTGGCGTCCCCAACCTCTCGATCCTCACCGCCGGCCGCCATACGGACAAGCCCAACGAGGTCCTGGGCTCCGAGTATCTGCAAGACCTGCTGGCCTTCCTCAAGCGGGACTTCCACTACATCATCGTGGACTCGCCCCCCTGTGCGGTCTTCGCTGACGCCACCCACATGTCGACCTTCATGGACGGCGTGATCCTGGTGGTGGCCTTGCACGACACCATGCGTCATCAAGCTGACGAGGCCTTGGCTTCGCTGGCCTCGGTGGGAGCCAATCTGGTGGGGACTTTCGTCACCGGGGCCGAGACGGCCGCCACCCACGACAGCGTGGACACCTACCACGAGGCCTGACGGCGTCGATGGAGGGGGCTGAGGGTGCGCTTCTGACCCCAGGCCCGGTGCGAGTGGCCAGTACCACGGCTGGCCATTCGCTGGATCAGCAGCCTCTTCACAGAAGGCCGCCAGCGCCTGAATTCCCAAACAAGTGACTTGATCATCGTGTTATATTTTGCTCCCTGGTCGCCATGGGCACTCTGAAGGCGACCCACCTCCGGGGCGTTTTTCGATGATGCGATGTTCTCTCTCTGCGGCGCCGTGCTGGGCGCTGTTGGCGATCCTCCCATTTCTGAGTCTGGGCTGCGCACAAACCCAGACCCGGGGTCACGAGTCTGCGCCGCTGCGCGACCTCGACACCCACTGGGCTGCTGACGTGATCGACCCGATCACCGCGCCGTACCAGTTCGAGTCTCCGCTGATCCACACCAGCATTCGGCCCGTCGCCATCTACCACTCGTTCGGCAAGAGCAACTCGCCCCTGGGCGCTGGCCAGCTCATCAGCGGCGGCCAGCTGCGAGCCTTCGCCCTGCAGGCGCGCTACGCGGTCACGGACCGTTTCGCGGTGATCGCCACCAAGGATGGACGAGTGAAGACCAACTTCGGCTCTGGCGGAGCGCTCTCTGGCGATCAGACAGGCTGGGTCGACATCGCCGGCGGCGTGAAGTACGCCCTCGTCGACGACGAGGAGCAGGGGACGCTGATCACCGCAGGCGTCACCTACGAGGCCACCGCTGGCGACCGGGACATCTTTCAGGGCAACGGTGAGGGCCTGTGGCGTCCGTTCGTCAGTGGCCTCTGGGCCAGCGAGGACGTCAACGTGATCGCCTCGGTGGCCGCGAGCCTGCCGGTGGACGGCGGCGCCGAATCGCAGTCGGTCGACTATCACCTGCACCTGTCGCCCAGCGACGCGGGCGACTTCGTGCCCCTGGTCGAGATCAACGGCATCCACTACACCGATGGTGGTCGGGCCCTGGGCGTGAACTTCGAGGGCATCGACTACGCCAACCTGGGCGCGGCCCTGGTCGAGGGCAATGACATCATCACCGCGGCCGTGGGTTTCCGCTATCGCACGGAGGGCATGGGCAGCTTCGGTCTCGCCTACGAGCAGCCCGTCACCAACCGCAGCGATCTGTTCGGCGACCGCATCACCGGCGACTGGATGATCCGCTTCTAGTCCGAGAGCGGCTGACGTCAACGGACCCCGGGTGGGCCCTCTACTTCGGCAGGGTGGCCCACCCGGGCAGGCTGTCCACGTCGATGCCCAACACAGGCACGGCGAACAGCTGCAGCGCCGCCAGCACCAGCACGATCCCCAGCAGGTTGAACCACAGCCCGCAGCGCACCATGGAGCGGATGGGCACCAGCCCTGACGCGTAGATGATCGCCGCCGGTGGCGTGGCCACGGGCATCATGAAGGCGCAGCTGGCCGACAGGGTGGCGGGGATCATCAGCGCTCGGGGGTCGATCTCAAGGGTGATCGAAGCCGCGGCGAGAATGGGCAGCAGCATCTCCGTGGTGGCGATGTTGCTGGTCAGTTCGGTCAAGAAGGTCAGGCCCGTCGCCACCAGGGCGATGATCAACCAGGGTGAGCTGCCGGCGAGCACCTCGAAGCGAGTGCCGGCCCAGGCCGAGAGACCCGAGGTGGTGAAGCCGTCCGCCAGGGCGAAGCCGCCACCGAAGAGGATCAAGATGCCCCAGGGGACGTCACTGGTCATCCTCCATTCGAGCAGGGCCCTGCCCGGGCGATCCTTCGAGGGCAGCAAGAACAGAAGGATGGCCATGGCCACCGCGACCACCGCGTCGTCGACGTAGCCCCGCACGCCGAGCAGGTCTCGCCAACCAGGGATCTGCGTGTCTCCGACCGAGAGCCCGGAGCCGGTCATCCAGAGCAGGGCCGTGGCCACGAAGATCGCGCCACAGAGCGCTTCATCGCGGCGCAGGGGGCCCAGGTCTCTGCGCAGACCAGCGATCACCGCGCGCCCCCCGAGCAGCTCTTCGCCGGGCAGGCGCAGCACCACCCGGGTGAGCAGCCACCAGCCGCTGACCAGGAAGACCACCGAGAAGGGCAGGGCGATGAGCATCCACTCGAAGAAGGTGACCTCGGGCGCGGCAGGAAACAGCTGCACGAAGAGGCGGGAGAAGGCCAGGTTTGGCGGCGTGCCCACGAGCGTGGCCATGCCGCCCATGTTGGCCGCGTAGGCCACGCCGAGCAGGATGGCGATGGAGACCTTGCCCAGCTGCCCCTCGTCGGCGCCCTGCTCCCGGGCGGTGGTGATCACCGAGAGCACGATGGGCAGCATGAGCAGCGTGGTCGACGTGTTGCTGATCCACATCGAGAGGGCCCAGGTGGCCAGCATGAAGCCGAGCACGAGCCGCGCGGGGCGGCTGCCCACCCGCTGCACGATGGCCAGGGCCACCCGGGCGTGCAGGCCCGAGTTCTGCAGGCCCAGGGCGATGAGGAAGCCGCCGAGAAAGAGGTAGATGGTCGAGCGGCTGTAGTTCTCGGCCACGTCGCTCACCGGGGCGATGCCGGCGAAGGGCACCAGCACCAGGGGCAGCAGGGCGGTCACGGCCACGGGGACGGCCTCGGTGATCCACCAGCAGGCCATCCACACGGCGATGGCGGCCATGCGCCCCACGGCGGGGTCATCCCCGGGGGACAGGGCCAGGACGGCGAGGGCGAGGGCCGGGCCGAGAACCAGGGTGAACGACGAGCGCTGAGAGTCCTTGGCGGACAGGTTCATGGCCCCAGACGTACCGCACGATGAGGGCCCGCGCCAGGACGGGTTTGCTGGCCGGGCTTGCGACGAGCCCTCGGGAGCGGCACCCTCGTCTGCAGCTCCATCGTGGCTCCCTGGCCAGCGAGACGCCGCGTCGGGGCCTTGTTCTGCCACCTCTCTCGCGGTGTCGTCGAGGATGTCCCCATCGAAAGCCTGATCTCCCGCGCGCCCGCCCTGCTGCTCCTCGCCATTCTGGTGCTGCTCGGCTACCTGGCCCTGCTGCAGCTGGACCAGTCCGGCCTGCTCGCCGCGGGCGCCCCGGCGGCTCTCGTGCTGGCGCTGTACCTGCGCTCTGGCCGGGGCGGTCGCTCATGAGCGCGCCCGTCGACATCGGCCTGCACGACTACCAGGCCTTTCTCACCGCCGCCACGGTGTTCGCCGCCGCTCACGCCTACCGCAAGCTGTCCCCGTTCTTCTGCGTGAGCTGGTTCGGCGCGGGCTGGATCTTCGCCTACCTGTGGACCCAGGCCCGTCCCGCCCCCGAAGTCGTGCTCTTGCCGCCCCTGGTGTTCTACCTCGCGGCGGCGCTGACCAAGGGCCTGGTGGAGACCCGCGCGTCGGTGCAGGGCAATCACCTGGTGCACGTGGCCATGACCGGTGTGCTCAGCGGTGTGGTGGCCCTGCCGCTGATCGCCGTGGCCGGGGCCATGGGTTGGTCAGTGCCACGCCCTGCATCACGGGTGCTGCTCTCTGTGAACGGCAGCTGGCTCGGCGGCCCGACCCTCGACGGCGTGTGGCTGTGGATCGCGGCAGGCGGTGTGTTCTACGGTGCCTACAAGCTCTTCGACCACGTGGGGTTGAGTCGGGGCTGGCAGCTCGTGCTGCTCTTCGGTTCCACGCCGTTCCTGGTCATGGGCGCGGAGTGGCTCCACGGCCTGGCCTAGGGGACGCCCTCACACTTGGAGCGCTCAAGCGCCGGGCGCGAGGACCAGCACGGCCAGCGGGGGCAGGTCGAGCACGATGGAGCGCTCTCTCTCGTGGATCGCTACGGGCTCGATGGTTGCGGGGTTGTGCGTGGTGAGGTAGCCGCTGCCGCCGACGTCGCTGTGGTCGGTGTCGAGCAGGAAGCGGTACTCGCCGAGCCCAGCGTCGCTGCCGTGATCGGGCACGCCCACCCGGTACTGCTCTCGGGGGACCGGGGTCAGGTTCATCACCACCAGCAGGTGCTGATCTTCCCAGCGGCGCAGGTACGAGAACACCGAGCGCGCCCTGTCCTCGCAGAAGATCCACTCGAAGCCTGACTCGTCCGGGTCGCCGCGCCAGAGGCAGGGGTGCTCGCGGTAGAGGGCGTTGAGCTGGGTGAGCAGGTGCGAGAGCCCCTGGCGCATGGGGTCGTCTGCCAGGTGCCAGTCGAGGGAGCCGTCGTGGTCCCACTCGGCGAACGAGGCCAGCTCCGTGCCCATGAACAGCAGCTTCTTGCCGGGCCTGGTGAACTGGTAGGTCAGCAACGAGCGCAGATTGGCGAAGCGCTGCCAGTGGTCTCCATGCATCTTGTTCAGCAGGCTGCCCTTGCCGTGCACCACCTCGTCGTGGGAGAGGGGCATCAGGAACTGCTCGGTGTGTTCGTAGGCCATGGCGAAGGTGATCTTCTCGTTGTGGTGGCAACGGAAGACCGGGTCGACGGCGAAGTAGTCGAGGGTGTCGTGCATCCAGCCCAGGTTCCACTTGAGGTCGAAGCCCAGGCCGCCTTGATCGATGGGGGCCGTGACGCCGGGCCAGGTGGTCGACTCTTCGGCCATCATCAGGCTGCCGGGGAAGCGCTCGTGGACGGTGCTGTTGATGCGCTTCAGCAGAGCGATGGCGTCCGTGTTTTCACTGCCACCCTCGGCGTTGGGCAGCCACTCACCGTCGGGACGGCTGTAGTTCAGGTGCAACATGGAGGCCACCGCGTCGACCCGCAGGCCGTCGATGTGATAGGCCTCGAACCAGTGCAGGGCCGAGCAGAGCAGCAGGTTGGCCACCTCGTGCCGCCCGTAGTTGAAGATGCTCGTGTCCCAGTCAGGGTGGTGACCACGGCGCGGGTCTTCGTGCTCGTAGAGGGCCGTGCCGTCAAAGCGATGGAGGCCGTGGTCATCCCGGGGGAAGTGGGCCGGCACCCAGTCGAGGATCACGCCCAGACCCGCCCCGTGAAACGTGTCGACGAGAAAGCGCAGGCCGTCGCCGTCGCCCCAGCGCGAAGTGGGGGCGAAGTAGCCCGTGACCTGGTAACCCCAGGAGCCGCCGAACGGGTGCTCCATGAGCGGCATGAACTCGGCATGGGTGAAGCCCAGCTGGCGCACGCGCTCGGCCAGGGGCTTGGCGATCTGCCTGAACGAGAGCGACTTCTTGCCCAGGCGCAGCCAGGAGCCCAGGTGCACCTCGTAGATCGACAAGGGTGAGCGCACCGGGTGTCGGTGGGCCCGGGCGGCGAGCCAGTCGCCGTCGCCCCAGGTGTAGGTCGATGGCGCGACGACGATGGACGCGTGGCCCGGGGGCTGCTCGGTGAAGCGTCCGTAGGGGTCGGTCTTCTGCAGCAGCTCGCCGTCTGCCGTGCGGATGGCGAACTTGTACAACGTGCCCGGGCCCATGCCGGGGACGAAGCCTTCGTGCACACCCGACGGACCCAAGGGGCGCAGGGGGTATTCTCCTGGCTGCCAGTGACAGAAGTCACCGACCACCGAGACGGCGGCGGCGCTGGGAGCCCACACGGCGAAGGCCGTGCCGCTGACCCCGTCGACCTCCCGTACGTGGGCGCCGAGCAGCTCGTGGACGCCCTGGTGGTTGCCTTCCGCGAACAGGTGCAGATCGACGTCGCTCAACGTGGGCGCGAAGCGGTGGGGATCGCTGACCACGGTCATGGGTTCGGTCCGTCGAGGCGCAGCAGCAACAGCGTGTGGGCGGGGAGCTCGACGTGCTCAGCCGGTGGGGCGACCTTGGCGCCGTGGCGTGCGGGCACGTCCGTGTCGACGAGGCGGGTCCAGCCCCGCTGACGGCCCCGCTCTGGCAGCTGAAAGGTGACCGAGGTGCTGTCGCCGTTGAGCAGCAGGACCAGGTCGGCCTCGGCGTGGGGATTCGCCTGGGCGCCTTGCTCGGCCCGCCATTCGTCGGTCTCGTCGTAGAAGGCGGTGTTGCCGTTGCTGTCCACCGCCGACCCCGCGAGCAACGCGCCCAGGACCAACCCGCTGCCGTCGTCCCAGTCTCCGTCGTTGAGCTCGGCGCCGTCCGCCCGCAGCCAGGTCAGGTCGCGGCCTCTCAGGGCGGGGATGTGCTCCCCGGTGAAGTGTTGCTTGCGGCGCAGCACCGGGTGCGCTCGGGCGACCGCAGACACGTGACGGACGAAGGCCAGAAAGTCGCTACCCTCGCTGTTCAGCCCCCAGTCGAGCTGGGCCAGATCGCCGGCTTGGCAGTAGCTGTTGTTGTTGCCTTGCTGCGAGTGTGACAGTTCGTCGCCGGACAAGATCATGGGCACGCCCGCAGACACGAGCAGGGTGGCGATCATGTTGCGTCGCGCCCGCTCACGCAGGGTGAGGATGGAAGGGTCGTCCGTGGGGCCTTCGACGCCCCAGTGGCAGGCCTTGTTGTCGTTCGAGCCGTCTCGGTTCTCTTCGCCGTTGGCCTCGTTGTGCTTGGACTCGTAGCTGACCAGGTCGGCCAGGGTGAAGCCATCATGGCAGGTGATGAAGTTGATGCTGCGCCGGGTGGCTCCAGCCACCAGGTCAGCGCTGCCCGAGAGGCGACTGGCGAGCGCCGACCGCTGATCGTGGTCGCCTCGCCAGAACTGTCGCACGCGATCGCGGTAGCGGCCGTTCCATTCTGACCACTTCGATGGCAGCCCCCCTTGGATGTGTCCGTCAGCGCGACAGTCCCAGGGCTCGGCGATGAGTTTGGTGCGCGCGAGCAAGGGGTCCTGGCTGACGATGTCGAAGAAGCGGCCGTCTGGAGGGCCCGCGCCTCGGGGCCTGCCCAGGGTGCCGGCGAGGTCGAAGCGAAACCCGTCGACATGCATGACCTCGACCCAGTGACGCAGGCTGTCCATGATCATGCGCAGCCCGGGGTTGCCCGAGGCGTCGACGCTGTTGCCGCAGCCCGTGACGTCGACCATCTGCGCCGGGTTGTCGGCGTCGTGGTGGTAGTAGCCGCCGCTGTCGAGTCCGCGCCACGAGAGGGTCGGCCCCTGCAGGTCGGCCTCGCAGGTGTGGTTGTAGACCACGTCGAGGATCACCTCGATGCCCGCACCGTGCAGGGTCTTGACCATCTGTTGAAACTCGGCCACCGCCCGCCCGTCGTCGGCGCTGGCGAAGCGGGCATCGGGCGCGAAGAAGCCCAGGGTGTTGTAGCCCCAGGAGTTCTGCAGTCCTCGTTGCGCGAGCGCGTGTTCAGAGACCCGCGCGTGCACCGGGAGCAGCTCGACGGCAGTGACACCCAGAGAGTGCAGGTGGGCGAGGATGGGTTCAGAGCAGAGCCCGAGGTAGGTGCCACGGAGGTGGGGCGGCAGCTCGGGGTGCGCCGCGGTGAGGTGTCCCACGTGGCACTCGTAGATCAGGCTCTGGTGCCAGGGCTTGCAGGGCGCCTTGTCGCCTTGCCAGTCGAAGGCAGGGTCGATGACCAGGCTGCGGGGGACAAACGGCGCGCTGTCCCCAGGGTTGAGCGTGTCGAGCTCGCCGGGCACATGGCCGAAGACCGCGTCGTCCCAGCGCACCTCGCCAGACAGAGCCAAGGCGTGGGGATCGACCAGCAGCTTGTGTCGGTTGAAACGATGACCCCGGGCTGGGTCCCAGGGGCCGTCGACCCGCAGACCGTAGGCGAGCCCCGGGCCGAAGCCGGGCAGGTAGCCGTGCCACACGTCCGCGCTCCGTTCGATGAGCAGCAGCTCGTGGGCGGGCGCCTCGTCGTGGCGATCGACGAAGAGGCAGACCGTGACCGATGTGGCGTCCGGGGCGTGCACGGCGAAGTTGATGCCCGCTCCATCCCAGCGAGCACCGAGAGGGGCAGGACGACCGGGGAGTGAGCGCACGGGTGAGGTCATGGAGCGCCCAGGGTACCGCGCTGGCCCGGTGGATGAAGAGCGCAGCCCGGAGCGATACCTGGCTTGAGAGGCAGCGAGGACTCTGGTGCCTTCGTGTGCCGACGCTGGGCGATGCCGGTCGACGCGCTAGGCGATGGATCGTTCGCCTCACGCCTCGCAGCTGGCATGCTGTGCCAGCCATGGATCAGACCACACCCGCAGACAACGCCGCCTACCTGCGAGCGGCACTACTGGAGCGCTTGCTCGCAGCGTCGTCGGACCGCGTGCTTGCCGGGGCGCCCCCTCGGGTGCTCGACGTGGGCTGCGGAAAGGGCGATCTGCTGGCTGCCTTCCGGGCCGCAGGTCTGGCAGCTTGCGGCGTCGAGGCGTCGTTCGAACGTGCGGCGGTTGTGCGCGAGGCGGGCGACGCTGTCGCGGTCTCCAGCGCCGAGCAGCTGCCCTTCGCGGATGGCGCCGTCCCGTGGGTTGTCATGCGCCACGTCGCCCATCACCTGGCCAGCGCAGAGCGTGGTGTGCGCGAGCTCGCGCGGGTGGCATCTCGCGGCGTGGTGGTCGCCGAGCCCTGGCGTCCTCAAGAGCGTCCCGAGCAACGCACCGCCCTGGCCATCGACCTGTGGTGCAAGGGTCATCACCGGCGTCAGGGCCACGAGCACCACCCGGATGTGCCGGCGGCGCAGTTGGTGGCCTGGCTGCGGGAGTCGGCGCTGTTCGGTGGGGGCGACACACGGGGCGACGTCGAGGTCTCCCTGCACGAGGTCCTGCGCCCGGCGTGCATGCCCCGAGAGACCGTCGAGGCTGACTTGCGTGCTGCGGTGGCTGATCTCCCTCCGCAACACCCCGAGGTGCAGCGTGTCTCTGAATGGCTGGCCCTGGCCGACAAGACAGGTGTTGGTGTTACAGGGACGGCGATCGTCGTGGCCAGGCTGCGCTGACTCGGCGATCTTGGGAACCCTTGGTATCAGTGGCAACGTGAGTTCGGTTGGCGATGGGCCAGCCGATTTTACGACGCACAAGCTCTACAAGAATGGCCCTGGTAGCTGCACCTGCACATGCAACCTGGGTCCCGAGTCGCGTAGAGCAGTAACTTACGAGCTGACGCCCCCGCAGCGACCGCGCTTGTCTCTGCGTGGGCCGCCTCTGAGCGCGCGATGACCTACGCAACGGGAGAGAGCCGCTTTCGGTGCCATCGCGCGTTCCCACTGTCTGCACACGGCGTGGGACATCTCTTCCGGAGGGGGCATCCTTGCTCACCCACCCGGCACGTCGTCGTGCACTTCCCATGTCGCCAGATCGAACGTCCGGCACATGTCCCCCGGCACAAACCCACGGTACTGGGCCTTGCAGCGATAGCAGATCAGCACGCGCTTGATGAACAAGCGCAGCAGCAACACGTCGACCACGGTGAACACCACCAGCGCCGCCACCAGCCAGGGGATGGGCAGCCCTGAGAAGAACAGGATGGCGTAGGTCACCGCCACCACCAGCACGCCCAGCTTGTTGTTGAAGTCTTTCTGGATGCACAGCGTGTGATAGTCGCAGCGGGGGCAGCCGTCGAGCTTGCCGTCGGCGGCCACGTGTCCGGCGAAATCGAGGGGCTGGGGCGTGCCGCACTCGCCACAGGTCGCAGCGTTGGGCAGGGGGCTGCCCGGCGCACCGATGCGGCGCTCGGTCCAGGCGTGGCAGCGGGTGCACTGCACGGCGAACGACTGTTCGCTGTGGTCGCGCTCGGGGACCTCTGCGCGGTGCTCGCTCACATCGGGATCCCGGTGGTGCCCTCGATCATCTTGCCCATCAGGTCGCCCATGAAGACCAGCACCATCATGGCGTAGAGGATGCCCGTGGCGGGCTGGGTGCGCTCCATCCTCACCGTCACCCGGGCCATGCAGGCCAGCACGAAGGGGATGGCCAGACCCACGGGGATGCGCGAGCACACGTTCACCAGATCGAGGATGCGATCGGGGTGGCGCTCGAACACGTCGACCATGCTGCGGTTGCCCGGCCCCAGAAAGCTGTCCCACATCAACCAGAGCACGGTGGTGGAGAGGACCAGCTTGGCGCCGAAGATCCAGGGCAGGGGCGTGACCAGTCGGGCCAGATGCTTGATCTCGAGGCCCGCGGCCACCAGGTACCAGTGCCCGAGGCACATGCCCCAGGTGGCGAAGCCCAGCACGAGCGACGAGAGCAGGGCCGCGGCGATGGTCAGGGCCATGGCCGCGGAATGGCTGAGCCCTGCGCTGGCCGCCGCAGTGGGGGTGCCGTCGCCCGCGACCTGTCCTGCGACCTCGCCCACCACCTCGGGGGGCAGCTGGGCCAGGGCCCCGGCCACCACCGCGGTGCCTCCCGCCAGCAACGAGATCCACAGGGTCAGGGATTCGAGCTTGGGACGGTCCCAGCCGGCGAGCGAGCTGAAGGCCAGCATGCCCACGGTGGCCAGGGCCACCGAGAGCGCGGTGAGCTGGTCGAGTGGAGCGGCGCCGCCGTCGAACAGGGCCTCGCCGCAGATCGTCAGCGCCAGCCCGTACAGGGCCACCAGCACCCAGCCCCCGAACTTGAAGTACTTGGGCCCCAGGGCCTCCCGATCGGTGAGCGGAAACGTCGCCATGGACCCGAAGGCCATCTGCACCAGGAACAACAACGACACCTGGACGAAGCTCATGGGGACGGGACTCTGCTGCGAGGGCGGGTTCTGCGGCGCTGGGCCAAGCCCCGCAGGCTACCCACAGCCCGCAGGCGTGGCCAGAGCCCGGTCAGACCCGCTGAGGGCCGTCGCCGCGGCTGCGAGCGTCTGCTGAGTTCGAAGGGGGCGTTCGCCGGGATCCCTGCCCTACTTGTCGAAGATGTTGCGGTCCTTGGGGACGTGCTTCTCTTCGATCTCCTCCATGTGCAGGTCAGGTGCACCAGGCTTGGCCAGCTTGCGCTTGTCCTTGGCTGGAGGGCTGACGGGCAGGCTCGGGCCTTTGATGGGCTGCTTGTCAGTCATTGGGAGTCCTCGATCTCGGGGCGGGGGCGGCCATCATCCCACGGGGCAGGTCCCCGAGTGTGAGATCTCTCTGCCGATCTCAGGGCTTGCGGCCAGCGGAGCGGGGCCCGGGTGAGCATGGGGCAGGCCGGTTCGAGGCGGCGGCCGGATGGCTTCGGGGTCGCCGAGATTCGGAGTCCTCTCCCGCCGAGCAGCGCTCCGGGGGCCTGCAACTGCGGCTCCGGGTGCTGCTCAGGGCACTCCGAATCTCGGCAGCGCCATCATGGGAGGCTCGGGTTGGTGAGAGAAGCACCGGGCTTGTAGCGCTGGCTGCCCTTTTTTCGTGGCGGCAAGGCTACATATCCATGACCGAGCATGGGTGGTGTGGGCAACCGAACATCTGTGGTGCCCGATCCAGATCTCAGGTCCAGAGGCCGTTTCAGGCCGAGGGCCTGCTCAGGCGGTGATCCCGTTCTCGATGGCGAAGCGGATGATCTGGGCCGTGTTCTTCAGCTGCAGCTTCTTCATCAGCCGCGCCCGGTAGGTCGACGCGGTCGACTCGGAGACCTTCATGACCTCGGCAGCCTCTTGCAGCGAGTGGCCCTGGCCGAGATGGCCGAGCAGCTGAAACTCTCGCTGGCTGAGCCGGTCGGCGGTGGGCTCGGTCAGCTCGCCCTGTCCCAGCTGCTGGGAGAGCTGCTCGTCGAGCGCGCTGGAGACGTAGCGTCCGCCCTCGTGCACCACGCGAATGGCGCCCACCAGCTCGTGCAGGGCGCCGCTCTTGACCACGAAGCCCAGGGCGCCCGCTGCCATGGCCTTGTGGGCGTAGTGGATGTTCTCGTGGGTGGTCAGGAACAGCACCCGGGTCTGGGTGCCGTTCGCCGTGAGCTGGCTCATCACCGCGGGCCCGTCGAGATCGGGCATGGAGTAGTCGAGCACCAACACGTCGGGTTTGTGCTCTTCGACCCCGGCCAGGGTGGCGACGCCCCCGTCGGCCTGGCCCACGACGGTGATCCCGTCGGCGGCGGCGATGATGGTGGCCAGCCCTTCGCGCATCATCACGTGGTCGTCGGCAAGCAGCACTCGGATATCATTCACCATGGTGGCAGGTTCCCGTCCTTTTGAGGTTCGAGCAGCGGAATCGTGACGTGCAGACTGGTCCCCCGACCAGGCTGCGAGTCGATGGTGAAGGTACCACCAAGAGCTTCGGCCCGCTCTCTCATGCCAAGCAGGCCGATGCCATGATCGCTGGTGGAACGTTCGGGGTCGAATCCATCCCCGTCATCTTGCACCAGAATGTCGATGGCGTGGGCGGTGACCTCCAGGCACAGGGAGATCGTGTCCGCATGGGCGTGACGGACGATGTTGGTCAGGCTCTCCTTGATGATGCGAAAGACGTGGCTGGCCACGTCGTCCGGGAGCTGGTCGTGCTCGAAGAGGACGTCCCGCTCGAGGATCATGCCGGTGGCCCCCGCGAAATCGTCCAGAGTGGCGTTGACGGCGGTCTCCAGGCCCAGATCGTCAAGCAGGGTGGGCCGGATCTGGCTGGCCAGGTTGCGCACCGAGCTGATCGCCCGCTGGGTCGACTGGGAGGCCAGGGTCAGGGCTGAGCTGCGTCGCTCGGGGTCGTCAAGCCCGGCGGCCAGATCGATCTGCATGGTGGTCACCGTGAGCAGCTGCCCCAGATCATCGTGCAGGTCTCGGGCGAGGGAGCGCCGCTCGTCCTCCTGGGTGGTCATCAGCCGCCGGGTGAGCTCGCGCAGCCGCTCGTTGAGCATGGTGCGGGCCGCGGCGTCCCGCCGTCGCTCTCGCTGCCTGCGCACGGTGACCAGGCCCAGGCCGCAGAGGGCCAGAAAAGCCACGGCGTAGGCAGCGTGCATCTCGGGGCGGGCCCACAGCGAGGGCGGTCCGGCGGCGACCTCGAAGTTGAGGATCGTGGGTGCACTCTGAGCATTGCTCGCGCTGTCCATGGCCTTCACAGCCAGCTCGTGGGGCCCAGGCCTGGCGTCAAAGAAGTGCAAGTTGGCCTCGTTCGACCAGGCCGAGAAGGGCGCACCGTCGAGGCTGTGGGAGAACAACAGCCGCTCCGGGGGGGTCACGCTCCAGGTGTCGTTGCCGCTCCAGCTGAGTACCACGTTGCGGGTGTGGTCCAGGTCGGGGACGAACTGGGAGGGCGTGTTCGTGGTGGGCGGCGCGACGTCATCTGCTCGCAGGCGGAGCAGCCCGCCGCCCAGGGACCCGAGCCAGAGCGAGTCGCCGTCGGCGCTGGCCAGCAAGGGCCAGAAGCTGTGGTCCCGACCGGCGCCCTGAGTGGTGACCCTGTGACACTGGCCGCGGACCACGTGGTAGAGGCCTGTCTCGCCGGCGAACCAGAGGCTGCCGTTCTCGGTCTCGGCGAAGCTGGCGGCGGCGGCGCTCTGCAACAGTCGCTGGCTGGCGGTGACGGGTCCGCCCTCTGTGCCGCCGGGGAGGCTCCAGTCAGGGGCGTTGGCGGGCAGCCAGGTGAGGCCAGGATCGTTGCGCCCATGGCCCATCCACAGGTCACCGTTGCTTCTGGCGATGAGCGCGAAGGCGCTGCGTCCGGGGGCGAGGGCAGTGGGAGTGAACTCCCGCCACTCGCTGCCGTCGTAAGTCACCATGTGCCCCAGGCCGCCGGCCAGCAGGGTGCCGTCGCTCAGCCAGGTGAGCGAGTAGACCCGGGGCATGGGCTTGTCGCCCACCCTGTCGTGCACGATCCAGCGGTCGTCGCTGCGATGGAGGATGGCGCCGCTGTAGAAGTTCGCGTCGCCACTGGAAAGGGCGATCATGGTCAGCCACAGGTCTCCCTCTGCGTCGGCGTGCAGGGAGTGGACGCCGTAGCCCGTGACCTCGGGCAGCTCTTCTCGATGCCACCGTTCACCGTCGTAGCGCAGCAGCCCCTGGAACGCCGAGCCGGAGCCCACCCACAGCTGTCCCTCGGCGTCCTCGTGGACGGCGGTGATCTCAGCCAGACGAATCCCCAGGCTGCCGGCCTCCAAGAACACGTCCACGAAGCGCTCGCCGTCGAATCTCGCCACGCCGTCGTGGGTCCCGAGCCACAGACCTCCTCTGCGAGAGTGGGCCAGGCTGTTGACCACCGAACTCACCCCTACGGCGGTGGGGTCGTAGGTCGCCCAGCGGTCAGAGAGAGAGTCATTGAGCAGCAGCTTGCCCACGTGGGTCACCACGGCCATGCGGCCGTCGGCCAGCAGGGTCATGGACTTGATCGAGGCGCCGAAGGGAGCGGGGACGTTCACCGGTTGCCAGGTGCAGGTCCGCACGTCACTCCAACAGAGGCTGCGCAGACCCGAGTACTGGATGGCCACCACCAGGTCGCCCTCGGGCGTGGCCAGGGCGTCAGAGAGCTGGCCCTGGGCCAAGGCGCTGGGCAGGGGCGTGAGCTGCAAACCGTCCCACTGCAGGCCTGATTGCCGTGAGGCGAAGACACGGGGGAGAAACACCAGCCGCTCGCCCACGTTGACGATCAGGGCGATGTCCTTGGCGTTGTCTGCGGCGCTGTCCGGCGAGCTGCTCGTGACCACGACGGGCTCCCAGCGCTCGCCCTCGAGCCGGAAGATCCCGCGGGTCGTCGCGCACCACAGCTGGCCATGAATGTCGAAGGCGAGCGCGGAGGCGTACTCGGCGTCCGTGGGCAGGGGCAGGTACGGGGTGACCGATTGATTGTCCACGATGATCAGGTGGCTGCGGTCGGCAGTGAGCAGGCGCCCGTCCGGGAGCTCGATCGGTCGGCAGGTGGGCCCGGCGACGGTGGCGGGCCTGAGCAAGATGGGCGCATCAGGGTCGTCGTCGCGCAGGGCGAGCAGCTTGCGATCCCTGACGGCGAGGTGGCCCCCCTCGGTGGGGTGCAGCAGGTCGGTGACCGCGGGGGACCCAGAGGGCCAGGGACCGATGCGGTCCCAGAGCAGACCGTCGTGGCGCCACAGGCCGCTGTCGTCCGCCACCAGGAGTTGGTTGTCCCCTGCCGCCGCGACGATCGAGAAAGTGGGCTCGGTGTCAGTCCTGCGCAGCTCGCGCCAACGCCACGATTGCTCGAGCGATTGGAGCAGGCTCTGCGGCTGGGCCTGTGCGGCCACAGTCGCCGTCACCAGCAGCAGCTGAAGGAGGAGAATCGACACGATCAGAGGGCCCACCCGCGCAACACACAGGGCGCGAGTGTATCACGGTGCCATGACGGCCTCGGACGTGTGCCGCTCAGCAGCCCGTCACAGATCAGCGAGCAGGTAGTCGAGATCGTCGCGGGTGAGGGCCTTGGCGAAGCCGTCTTCGCCCAGCACGCCACGGGCCAGGGAGGCCTTGGACTCTTGCAGCTCGCGGATGCGCTCTTCGATGGTCCCCTGAGACACGAGGCGGTAGGCGATGACCGTGCGGTCCTGGCCGATGCGGTGGGTGCGGTCGATGGCCTGGGCTTCGACCGCCGGGTTCCACCAGGGGTCAAAGAGCACCACGTAGCTGGCAGCGGTGAGGTTCAGCCCGGTGCCGCCCGCCTTCAGCGAGACCAGGAACACCGACGGGTTCGGGTCGGCCTCGAAGGCGGCCACGATCTCGCCCCGGTTGCGGCTCGAGCCCGTGAGCATGTGATAGGGGATGCCCCGGGCCTCCATATCGCTGGCCACCCGCTTCAGGCACTGCACGAACTGGGAGAACACGAGCACCTTGTGCCCCTCGCCCAGAATGGGCTCGACCAGCTCGAAGAAGGCCTTGAACTTGCCCGAGCCCAGATCGTCTTTGCCGCCCACCAGGCCGGGGTGACAGCAGATCTGCCGCAGCCGGGTGAGCACCGCCAAGATCGAGATCTTGTTGCGGCGCACGCCTCCCGAGGCAGAGAGTTCGTCAAGCAGGGTGCGGCCTTTGGCCAGCTCGGCCAGGTACAGCTGGCGCTGCCCGGGGGTGAGTTCGCAGTCGAGCTGCTCTTCGATGCGCGGCGGCAGCTCCGGGGCCACCTCGCCCTTCAGCCGACGCACCATCACCGGGCGCAGCTTGGCCGCGAGCAGGGTGCGGGCGTGGGGCGGAGCGTCCGGGTGGTCGTAATGCCTGGCGAAGCTGGCCCGAGTCCCCAGGTAGCCCGGGTTCAAGAAGGCCTGGATGCTCCACAGGTCGAGGGCCCGGTTCTCGAGGGGCGTGCCGGTGAGGGCCAGGCGGTGCTGAGCCTGCAGGCCTCGCGCCGCACGACTCACGGCGGCGTCCGGGTTCTTGATGTTCTGCGCTTCGTCGAGGATCACCGCCCGCCAGGAGATGCGCGCCAGCTCTTCGCTGTCCCGGCGCAGCAAGGCATAGTTGGTCAGCACCAGATCGTGATGGGGGATCTGCTCGCGCAGCTGGTGCCGCTCGGCGCCGGCGGTGAGCGAGAGCACCTTGAGCTCTGGCGCGAAGCCGGCGGCCTCACGCTCCCAGTTGTGCAGCACGGACGCAGGACAGACCACCAGGGTCGGGCCGCCGTCGGGGTCGCGCTTGATCTCACGCACCAGCCAGACCAGGGCCTGGATCGTCTTGCCCAGTCCCATGTCGTCGGCCAGGATCGCACCGAGCCCGAGCCCCGTTGTGTAGCTCAGGAAGTCGAGGCCATCGCGCTGGTACGGCCGCAGGGTGGCTTGAACCGCGTCAGGCACGGGAATGCGCGGCAGGCCGTCGAACGCGGCCACCTTCTCGCGCAGCTCGCTCACTCGCTGGACAGCTTCGGGGTTGCCCTCCGGCCCCTGCAGGATGGTCAGGGCGTCCGGGCTGGCTTGAGCGAGCTGCAGCAGGCTGATGCGCTGGTCGTCGAGCCCGGGTTCGATGCCCAGGTCGGCCAGGGTCCCGGCCACGTCGTCGTGGACCTGGGCCTCGTCCTTGCGCACCCAGCCCGAGGGCAGGCGCACGAACGGCGCGTTGGCTTCTCGCAAGCGGCCCAGGTCGGCCTCCGTGAGCGCAGACCCTTCGGCGGCCCATTCAGACGACACGGTGAACCAGTCGACGCCGCTGGACACCACCCGCAGCTTGGGCTTGGGCGCGGTGGGCGTCTCGAGCAGGCGCAGGACCGTGTTGTTGCCGTACCAGGCCACGCCCTCGGGGCGCGTCTCCCAGGCGTCGCTGAAGTTCTCGACCGAGCGGGCGGTGAGACGAATGGCGAACCCCGCGCCCGCCGAGGAGGCGGCGACGCTGCGAGAGCTGCGCTGCTTGTCGGCGGCGTCCCTGAAGGTCTCGAGCCAGTCATTGAGCGGGGCCACGGCCCGGCTGTCCGGCTCCTCGAAGAAGAGCGGGCCCGAGAGGGGTGGGGGCGGTGCGTCGAGAACCGCAGCATCGGTCTGGGAGGCGTCGTCGTCTTGCCCGTCGGCCTCTGTCACCCGTTGCAGCTCGACGGATTCTGTGGGGTCTCCGTCGCCGTCAGCGCTGCTCTCGTCCGTGGTCGCCTCGCCAGTCTCGATGGCTTCGGGCTGGCTGGCGCTGTCGACCCAGCGGCCGTCCGGCAACCATTCGAAGAGGGTGGCGCCGTCGGGCACGGGCTCGCCCGGTCGCCACTCGGCGTGGGTGCAGGCGAAGGCCCGGCACTGCAGCCAGTCGTCGTCCGCCAGCTCAAGGCTCACCGCGGGGTGGACCGCGTGGACCCGGGTGTGTCCCGCGAGAGAGGCCCGAAAGGCGGGGAAGGCCCGGGCCAGGGGTTCGACCAGGGCGCGCATGGGGCCGGGGGTCGGATCGAAGCCGCCCGTGCTCTCGAAGAGCTGGGAGAGAATGGGCGGCGGGTCGCCCCGGGTCATCCAGAAGGCGCCCTGGGACAGAACCAGGGTGGGCTCTCGCCGTGAGGTGGCGCTGCTGCGCAGGACCACGTACTCCCCCGGCTCAAGGACGTGTCCATCGGGGAGCTTGTGTTCGAGCACGACGAGGGGTGAGCCCGTGGCGTGGCTCAGCACGGGGACGATGGAGAGGGTGCCCGTGGCCAGCTGAGGGCGCTGCCGCGCCGTGAGCCCGGCGGCGAGGGCGAGCTGCTCTGGCAGGACGTCCGCCCAGGTGACCATGGGCGAGTCGGCCACGGCCAGGATCAGCCGCAGCAGGGCGGAGCCGCTGAACTCGAAGGTGTGCTCGAAGTCGAGAATGCTCGAGGAGAGCAGGGGTTCGAGCAGCACACCGAGCAGCTCTTTCTGCTCTACGGGGAGCACGTCCGGGTCGCGGTTCGCGTCCGCCAGGAGCTGGCGCAGCTGCATGCCCGTGCGGGGGGCGTCGTCGATCCGTTGCGAGGTCAGGTGGGCCGAGACCACCACCGTGGCGCCAGCGCCCGGGTGCTGCAGTAGCTGCAGGACGAGGCGCAGGCTGCGCACGGAGCGGGGCCGCCGGGTGCCGACCCAGGCGGAGATCTGATCGGCCAGGGTGGTCTGGTGGCGAGACTCGTCCCGCTGCTCGATATCGGTGCGGTTGAGAAAGGGGGCCAGGGTCTTGGGCAGGCGCGGGCCCAGGTGGCGGTAGAGCTCCTTGGCCAGCTGGAAGCAGCGCAGGTCCGGGTCGTCGATCTCGGCCATGTCGCTGAGCGGCGGGGCGAAGGCGGCGGAGGCGAAGCGGGGTTCGTCGACGAGCAGGTCCGCCAGGGCGTGGACCCGGTCGATCCAGTCGGGGCTGGACTGCAGGCGCAGCAGAGCGCCTCGCTGGCGCAGCGTCGGCGGGGACTTCTCGGTCTCGGCGGACTCCGGGGGCTGCTCGGTAGTCTCGTCGCCGGGTAGGTCCTGGGCAGGCATGAAGGGAGCTGGTTCGAGTTCGCGGCTGTGAACCGAGCAACTCTACCAGTCCCGCCGAAAGGGGCTACGAGTTTCGGGGAGAGTCTTGGGTCAGGGCGAGGGTTGGCTGGCCAGGTTGCCCAGGAGGGCGGTGGCCCAGAGGCTGGACAGCTGCCACTGGACCCCGGGGTCAGCGACGCCCAGCCAGGCTCCTGCTTCGCCCACGGTCTCGGCCGTGAGGAGGGCCAGCTGCTGGCCCTGCCGCTCGCCCCCCAGACCTCCGGCGCAGATCACCCGCTGTTGCTCGCTCAGCGTTTTCAGGGCGGCGCGGGCCTGGCCGGTCGGCTCGCCCATGGCCAGCACGTAGGCGGCGGGCACGAACGGCTCGCCCTTGGCCTTGCCCCGCTCGATCTCGTCGCGCAGGGGGCGCAGGTCTCTGTCTGACCTCCAGGGCATGAGCACGATGTCGAAGAGCCCCGCGACCACGGCCGGGTCTGCCTGGGCCAGATCGTGAGCGGCGGCCATGTCGGACAGGTCGAAGACGTAGAGGCCGCGCCAGGCGTCGCTCGCCCGGGGTTCGCCGAAGGGTCCGGCCAGGAGCAGTGTCCCGTCAGCCCCCATGCTCTCGATGTGCGCTCGGTGCCCAGCGGATGCTGTGGCCACGGTGTCGTCGCTGAGTGCGTCGGCCTGGGGGCCCGCTGTGAGAATGGCGAGGGTGTAATCGTGGGCGGGGGGCAGGGCCGGGCTGGCGCAACCTGCGAGCAAGACGATCGAGATGATGGCGATGTGGCGCATGGGGTCACTCCCTACGGGGTGGATGGTCTGGCTGTCCCCAGCTCTTGGAGCATGAGCGACCGTGGGGGGAGGTTCAACGTGGGGGTGGCCGTGGGTGGAGGGCCAGAGGCAGGCTAGGACGCGCTGACAACGATGGCGCTGATTCGGCCCGCGATGGGCCCGGGGCCGAAGCGCTCCCGCAGCGCTTCGCTGGCAATCTGGGTGGCCCGGTCGAGACCGCCCGCATCTCGCGCCTCGATTTCGTCGCGCAGGGGCGTGCCTTGGCAGTAGGCGATGGCTGCCAGGTGAGCTGTTGCTGCGCTGCTCAGATGATCGCTCTGGGTGAGCTGGGTTTGCGTGAAGCCTGCAGACTTGGCCTCGGCTTCGATCTCGTCAGGACGGCCATGTCCGTGGGGAGTCCGGGGTAGAAACGCCGGCGGGTCTGCCGGGTAGAGCGCGCTCATGGCGTCGGTCACTACGGCAGCGAACTCGTTGTGCTCGATGTTGTTCCAGAGGTTGTAGAGGAACGTCCCCCCAGGTCGCAGGACCCGGCGAATTTCTCGATACGCGGCCACTCGATCGGGGAAGAACATGACCGCGAACTGGCAGACGACCACATCGAAGGCGTCGTCGTCGAAGGGTAGCTCCATCACGTTGGCTTGGCGCCAGATGACGTCACGAGCCGTGCCTACATGTTCGGCGTGGCTGACCATGGCCTCGTTGAGATCGGTGGCGGTGATCTCGGTTGAGGTCGGCAGAGCGGCGGCGAGGGCTCGGGTGACAACGCCGGTGCCGCAGGCCACCTCAAGTACCGCACCGGGCTTGAGGGCCAGGGCCCGTGCGGCGAGGTCGTCGGCGTAGGGCTCGAAGATGAGCGGGACCAGGGTCGACTCGTAGAACCGCGCCACCGCGTCGGTGAAGTGGCTGTCGGATGGAGGCTTGGTGTCGCCAGAGTCGGTCACTCAAGGTACTCACGAAGGGCTGAGGCGTTGTTGAGCTGCTCTTCTTTCGAGCTGAACAGCAGGGTGGCCGTGCCGGAGCCCAGCTGCGCTCGCAGCTCTGCGAGGCCGTCCGGTTGAGCGTCGAGTTCGGCGAAGTAGCGCGTGCGAAACTCAGCCCACTTCGCAGGGTCATGCTGATACCACTGGCGCAGCGCGTTCGACGGCGCGATGTCCTTGGCCCAGAAGTCGAGCTGGGCTGCCTCTTTCGACACACCCCGGGGCCAGAGCCGGTCGATCAGGATGCGCCGCCCGTCCGCCTCGCTGGGCTCTTCATAGATGCGCTTGGTGAGCAGCTGTGCCAGGGCTCAGGCCTCTTCGGGTTTGTCGCAGACCACTTCGTACTTGATGCCCTCGAGGTCCTTGAAGAAGACGGCGTAGTACTGAGGGCTGTATTCATTGTAGAGCCTTGGCTCGGCGACGATCTCCGCGCCAATGGCCTGCACCTGAGCGTAGAAGCGGTCGACCTCTTCTCGGGAGTCGGCCCTGAATGCCAGATGATGCAGTGCGCCGGGCTTGCGGCGGCAGATCGTGTCGTCTGCGAAGGCCTCTCTTGGCGAGCTGATGGTGAAACCCAACTGCGGGTGGGTGTAGTCCAGCACATGCAGCTCGTGGCTCTTGATGACCGTGTGGACCCGCTGGTTGCGCTCGAAGCCCAGCAGTGGCAGCAGCTTGTCGTAGAACGGCACGGCGACGCTCATGTCCTTCACGGTGATCTGGACGTGATCGATGATGGGTTTCATGGGGCCTGGCTTCGCTGGGGCTGGCGTTCAGCGCGGTGTGGCAGGGCGCGAATCTACCTGATCGATCAGGACCACGTCGCCGCGCCAAGCGGCGTCGGTCTTCTCGGCCAAGGCGACTCCTGGGCCGGCGTTTGGGAGCTGGGCGATGATCTCGCCCGTCTCTGACCAGAGCGCACTCTTGCCCGCCGCGGCCAGCCCGCCTGTGGGGCCGCCGAAGTTCGCGAACGCGACGACCATGGTGTGATCCGCTGCGTGGCCGGCGAGAGAAGCGGTGGCCGCTTCGAGTTCAGAGGGGATGACGAACATGCTGGCCAGGTAGGCCGTGGCGCCCAGGCTCGCGGCTCTTTGGGGGTGGGACGGGTGGCTCGTGTCTGCGCAAACGGCGACCGCCGCCAACGTGTGATCGATGGCAATCAGAGGGTTGCGGTCGCCGGGCGAGAAGACGGTGGCCTCTGCAGGGGGCACCGTGCCGTCGCAGCTCGCGCTGGCCGGGAACGCGCCCAGATGGTGCTTCGTGTAGAGGTCGACGGAGCGATCGGGGGAGAGGATGAACGCGCCGATGAAGAGCTGTGATCCCAACCGAATCGGAGCGCCGACGATGAGGGTGACCGCGAGTGAGTGGGCGGCGTCGCGGAGTGGGGCGAGCCGTGGGTCGTGAGCAGAAAACGCGAGATTGTGGGCGAGCCCGATCTCGTAGCCGGTGAGGGACAGCTCGGGGAACACGACGAGCTGGGACCACTCCCGCGCCGCGACCTCGGCAAGTCGAAGGTGTTGAGCGACGTTTGCAGCAACGTCGCCTCTCACCGGGACGGTCTGTGCTACGGCGAGGGTGCGCACGATCGCTGCTCCTTGTGCGCTGCCTCGAGCTTGCGCAGCCGATGCCAGGCCACGCCCCAGATCGCTCGGAAGCCCCGCCCAAGAAGCGGGGTCAGCCGTTCGGCGGCTTCGGCAGGGGGCACGCCGGCAGACTCCCAGGCCTTGGCGGTCTCGGTCATGGCGGGCACGGGCGAGGGCGAATGCAGAGGGCCGACCAGAGCTGCTGCTCGATCTCGCTCATGGTTCAGATGCCTTCCCGTGGTTGGCGCTGCGTCTTCACGGGACCTGCCAGAGGCCCTGTTCGATTCCGCTGTGAATGTAGATGGAGATCGTGCCGTGGCCGGGGAGCTCGGTAGGTCCGAGCGCGATCATGGCGCCCAGCTCAGCCGCTCGTGCGGTCGCGGCTGCGATGTCTGCGACGCGCAGGTACGTGCGGACGCCCTGCAGTTCCTGGTCATGCATGGGCGCGCGGATGCCGCAGATCGAGCCGCCGGGGATGGTGGCCACGTAGGCGTTGCCCAGTTCGGGCACCGTGGGTCCGAACTGCCAGCCGTAGGCCTCGCTGTAGAGGTCACGAGCGGCTTCGATATCGGCAGTGATGATCTCGAGGTAGTGGACCCCGTGCTCAGGAACGGTCATGTCTTGGGAACCTCCATGGATGTCGTCAGACATGCAGCCCGGTGCCGGGAGAAGCCACATGAGGGTCAGTGTGGTAGCGGCGAACCGTCGTCGCCATGTGTGTTCGGTCATGTCCATCGCGCTCGCTCGTTGTTTGGCCTGGCGACAGCGCGCACCCATGCCCGGCAGGCGCTGATCCTCAGCAGATCCTAGCAGCCTTCAGGGCAGGCGGTCCCAGCAACTGAACGCAGCTTCAGCAGCATTCTGTGGATCGACCCAAGACGCGGCCGCTCACGGCGACGAGTGGCCTTCCATGAGCCTCTCTACGGCTGTGGCGCTCCCGAGGTCGATCCCGAAATGGGACTGCAGGAGTGCTCGGTACTCCTCCGCCGTGTCCACGTGCCGTTCGTCGCGCTGCTCGTCGGCTGTTTCTATCCAGCGGTCATTTGACAGGGTGACCCGGCCGTCACCGGTGGCTCTTGAGCAGATGGTCTTGCGGGTGAAAGCTGACTCTGGCGACGTCTGCTGGTACTGGCACATGGCGGCGAAGTCTGTGAGCCGGTGAGGCGTCAGCGAGAAGACGAAGTCTGTCTCCCACTTTGCCTTTCGCTTCTGCTGAAGTGCCCACTCGGAGTGCTGCTCGACGAGGCGGTAGGCGCTGCCCCGTTGAACGCTCTCATGGGGATGGTCAAGTCGCAGAGGCTCGATGAACGAGTCGCCGAAGCCTACGTCTGCGATCAGACGCTCACCGAGATCGACCAGCAGCACCATGTGGTCAAACTCTGGGCCAGGGTGGGCCCCGTCGTGCACGCGCGCGGACAAGAGCGTGACGGCAAAGCCCAGTTGCTCGAGCAGCCACCCGAACAGGCCATTGAGCTCGTAACAGAAGCCACCTCGGCCGCGCTCCACGATCTTGTCGTAGAAGGCGGCATGCGAAAGCGAAATCGGTCGCCCCAGGGTGATGTCCAGGTTCTCGAACGGCACGGTGAACATGTGTGCGCGGTGGAGCTGTGTGAGCGTCTCGGCAGTGGGCTCTCGCGATCCGTGGTAGTCGATGCGCTGGAGGTAGGCGTCGATGTTCATGGGTGTGCCTCGCGCCCGGTCAAGGTGCTCGCCGAAGCGATCTTCAGGCACGCTCATTTGACGTGAACTCTCGCTTCTCGCCAGCGAACTGGTCGAAGAGTCTTCGGTGCGCCTGCAACGAGAACTCATCGGATCGTTCGGGATACTGCTCGACCCAGGCGAGCAACATGTCCAGGTTGGCGTCCTGCTCCTCGGCTGACGCGTATTTGTGCGGCTCCCAGGGGCGACGCCTGCAGTTGGCAGAGCAGACGGCAACGCCGGGGTTGAGAAACACGATCTCGGTGCACTGGGGGATCACCAGTGCCAGCAGGTCTGCGTAGCAGCCTTCGACGACCCAGCTCTCGTTGCTCTCAAGGAAGGGCTCGATGAGCTGCGCGCTCTGGGGTAGTGGCTTTCTCGCTGGCGTGGTGCAGCCGTCTGCCCAGGCCACCGTGTCCAGATCGAGGTGCGGGCAGGCATGCAGCTGGGCCCGCTCACGGGCGAGGGTCGACTTGCCAGATCCCGAGTTGCCGAAGATGAGCACTCTGTGCATGTGAAGGCTCTTCTTCCTCTTGGCGTCCGCGGTGGTCGGCGGGGGCAGCGGCCCGTCAGGCCATGAGTTTCAAGGCGATGTAAGGGGTGACGCTGAGCACCAAGGTAGCGATCTTGAACTGCGCCAGGTACTGAAAGTAGGCGCGGCTGAGCACGTCGGGCTCCAGACCAAACAGCCTGGCGTGAATCTGCACGGCACCCTTGCGAAACGCGGTGACCATCAGAAACGACAGGAGCAAGATGCCCACGTTGATGACCACACACCAGCCGAAAAACTCGCTCAGAACTTCTATCGTGATCATGTTCACCTTTCCTCAGTCATGGGGATGACCCGACCTACAGCGGCACAGTATGGATAGCCCAGCGCGGCCGCCCAGGTCACTACGCTGAGTTGCTGATGAAGAGGAGCTGCTCGTCAGCGCCGTCTGGCAGACATTGCGCAAAGTGCCGTGGTGGCGCCACCGAGGGGTGCTCGGCGCGCGGAACTTCATGCAGAGGCTGCTAGCGCGCGGTACGCGCAATCGGCCAGTCCGGGTCGGCTGCCAAGGTTTCGCTCTGGTGGCCACCGCTGTTGAGCTGCGCGGTGTACACGCCGTACCTGCGGATGGACCGCTGAAGGTGGCCCGGATTGCTGATGATCCCGAACGTCTGCAGGATCACCGGGCCGTCGTAGCCAGCGTCTTGCAGCGCCTGCAGAAACGGGAGCAGGCTGTAGCCGCCTTCGTCGAGCGGCTTGATCACATCGCTCCAGTTGAGAAAGGGCAGGGGCGGCCCGGCATAGGCGTGATGATCTGCGCCGGCGATGGCGACCAGCGCGGTCTGTGCAACGTGGGCCGCGACCACGGCCTCGATGTCGTACTGGTTGCCGCCCCGGATCTCATGGGCCGTGTGCAGCGAGTTCAGCAGGTTGGGATGGCCGACCGCAGCGATGTGTGTGGCCGCTTCGTCGGCCGTCTCGATGCTCGTGTTCCAGTGGGGGTAGACCACGGTCTGCACCCCGAACGCCTGGGACTCCCGGGCCATCTGCATGAGCAGCTGGCGAATGGCTGCGTCCGACGGCGCCTTCTTCACCACGACCCAGAGCGGAGAGCCCGCCTTGGCCAAGACCGGCAGGGCGTCGCGCCACACCAACGGGCTGGCCGGGTCATTGAAGTCAAAGGCCACATACGCGATGAGATCAAAGCCGTCGATTCTCGAGGCGTAGCTCTCGTACTCCTTCAGCTTGAGCAGATCTGCCGACGACTTGAGGCGAGTGACCAGCCCGCTGTAGCCCAGGGACTTCACGTAATCGATGTTGCCTCGCGGCGTCATCGTGAGGGTGAAGTCGTAGACCATGAGCGCTGGCTGGGCGTGCGCGCTCGCCGCAGCAAGCCACACGGCGAGCAGCAGCGCGATCGACCGAAACGCTCTCATGCTTCTCTCTCGGTGTCCATGGTGACTCACGATAATCCCTGGTTCAGCAGCCGCTGTGTGGCGCTCCAGATGTTCCATCCTGTGGGTCTCAGCCTAACCCATCGCCAGCAACTCGACGGTGATGGTGTACATTTCGCATGAGTGGCCCTCTTCTGTGAGGGCGGCGACCACCACGTCGGCGATGTCATCGATGTCGATGGGGGGCTGAAGCCCGGTCAGCACTTGATCGTCTTGCGCTTCTTGCCAGCCCTGCCTTTCTTCTCGACCTTGTCGATGTAGGCGGTGGCGAGGGGCACCTTGCACGAGGTCCCGTTCATGTCGACCTCGACCTTGCCCAGCCGCTTGGCTGTGGCCTTGGCGTGGCTGCTCAAGGGCAAGACGTAGGAACCCACCGCGATGACGAATCCGTTCATCGTGTAGCGCACTCGGTTGGGCGCTGAATCGATGTCTCTTTCGATCTGCTTGAGCAGAGCCTTGATCTCAGCCAGGTCCAGGTCTTCGTCAGCGGTTACGGCGACGAGTCCGGAGTAGGTGTTCCAGCCGCACGAAGCGACCGACTCCTTCTTCGCCTTGATCCACTGCATGGCCAGGGCGCGGGCGTGCTTGCTCTCGGTGGCCACGCCAGGGACGGTGTACTCGGAGATCATGGACCAGCTGGCGTTGCGGGCCCAGGTGTTGAGCAGCCGCTTGGTCATCAGCGACCCGTCGGCCACCATGCCTGCCAGGTACATGGCGTCGCTGTTGCCGGTCTCGTAGAGGGCGCAGGCCAGCTCATGCTCGGCCTTGATCTGCTTGGCGATCACCTTCATGTCGGCGACGCTGACGCCGTACAAGTCGGGCGGCCCTCCGTGTGCTGCGAAGGCCTGGATTCGTTGCGGATTGCCCTTTCGTTTGAGGGCAGCCATGACCTTGGCGACGGTGTTCATGAGCGGCTCTCCTGGGCGGGGGGCTGCATCCTAGTCGATCGCACCGGAACACGGGGCGCCCGAGAGGTGCGATGGCCTGCCCCCGCGCCCGATGGCCCGGCCAGGCTGCCAGCCCGTTTGCGCTTGGATCCGCGAACTGAAAACGCCGTCTGCTGCAAGGGCTCGTCAGGGGTCTTCACTCTCGCCAGTACTTCGCCTCGTTCAACACCGATGTGCACACGACCCTTCCATCGAGCCTCTCGAGTTCACGGGGCGGCAGCGCCTGCACCATCCATGCGTCGGCGTTCTCTGCCGGGATGGGATGAGGCGCCTGCAGACCAAGCGCCCCGGCTGGCTGGAAACCATGGCTTGGGTAGTAGCCAGGGTGCCCAAGGACGAAGACCAGCTCAGCTCCCGTCCCGCTCAGTCGCTTGAGCCCCTCCCTGATGAGCAGACCACCGATGCCTCGGCCGTGAAGAGCCTGCCGGATGCCCAGGGGGGCGAGGATCGTTGCCTCGATTTCACGGTCTGATGTGTGGACTCGCACGGCCGTGAACAGAATGTGCCCCACCAGCTGCCCCTCTGACTCAGCGACGAGCGACAGACGGGGTCTCGCCGCACCATCTTTCAGCAGCAAGCCCACGAGTTCGACGATCTCGGGACCGTCATGAGCACCGAACGCATCGAGGTGGCATGCACCGATGGCTTCGAGGTCAGCGGGTGTGGCGAGGCGCACTGTGGTCATGGTCTGTCAGCGTCGCTCCGCACCGGTGTCCAGGGGGAGCCCGTCGAAGCTTCCGTGCAGAACGAGGGGCTGGGGCGGCCAAGCGATGGACGTCCCCGTGGCCCCATCCTCGCAGCGCGCGAGCTCGATGTCGAAGCTGCCGCTGAGTGCATCGGAGCCGGACAGAGTGGTTGTACTGAGCATGCCGACGGCCGGATCAGCGGGCTGGCAGCGCACCCTGCGCAGGCGATCCTCGAAGATGAGCTCGAAGACCACCTGGGTCTCGGGGGACACGCGCCCGTCGTTGTCGAGGATGAGGTCCAGCTGCCAGTCGTCAGCGCTGAGTTCGACGCGGCCCAGGCCCACGCTGCCGATGGTGGCGCCTGCGCTGCTCGAGTCGAAGCCCAGGTGCGCGTCGAGGCCAAAGAGCTGTGGCGGGAGGATCCCTCCGAGGGGCAAGCCTTGGCGCGGCCGGATGATCTGCACCACGAACGCTGGGCCTGACGAAGACCCGGGGGCGATGGTGGCGAGGGGCCGGTCCGGGCGATAGACGACGAGGTCAATGCAGACGATGGCCAGAAAACCGGCCAGGAGCAGCAGGGGGAGAGGGACGCGACGAGGCGGTCGATCACGTGTCATGAGTCACTCGCTGGAACTGGCTGCACAACAAGCTTGGGCTTTAGTGGTGGGCCGTCAGTGGCCATCGATTACGCCTTCCTTCGGCGGGCGCGCTTGGTCTTGGCCCCGCCACTCTCCGCAGCTGCCCCGTGAGCTTCCTTGAGCCAACGACTCCAGATCTTCTGCGGCAGGGGGGACTCGCTGGAGAACCGCGCCGTGACCCAGTTGCCGGTGCCAAGTTCGAAACGATCCGGCTCGCTCTTGGCCAGGTCCTTGGCTTGTTCCAGCGACTCGTCGAGCTTGAACATGGCCTTGAAACCGACGCCCTTGGCGCCAGGCCCGACGTAGAGGAACGCCTTCTTGCCTGCCTTGTAGGAGGTCTGATTGCAGGATGTCCCCTCGGCTGCATCCGGCAGAGCCGCAGCGGCCTTCTTCAGGGCCTCGGTTGGATCTCTCGCTCTTGCCATGCCTGCGTCCCTCGGTTTGGCCATGTCTCGGTGGTGTCGGACGATGCGCCGGTTCCTCTTCTCGATATCGGCGATCGCGCTCTTCGCGAAACCAGCCCTCGCCAGGACACCCACCACGAACGCAGTCTTGCCTTCGACGTATCCCTCCATGTCGTCGCTGAACTTCTCTGCCAATCGCCTCTTCAGCTGTCCGTACTCCCGTGCCAGCGCGATGTCCCGACGCAAGGCGTCCCGAAAGGCCAGGTGATTGGCCAGGGCCGGACTGTGCGATGGGCACAGGTAGAGGTGGTGGCGCCGAGAGCCTGGCGGCGCGCGGAAGGCCTCACGCAGAGGGATGCCAAGGTCCCCCCTGTGTTCGTAACCCAGCGCGCTCAAGCGCTCGATGGCCTGCAAGAGGTCCGGCGCGGCCACAACGACGTTCATGTCGATCACCGGCTTCGCAGCCAGGCCCGGAACCGCGGTGCTGCCCACATGCTCAATGGACAGTGCGAGCCCCTGCAGAGCCGCACTGACAGGTTGGCGAAGCGCCTCGAACGCACCTGGCCAGGTCTCATCGTAGTCCACCACAACGACCATTTGCTCAAGTCCAATCGTATCGCTTCACCTGGCGGGGATGGCACCCAGCGGTCGCCAAAGACGATTCTCTGCGGCGGTTGGTGAGGCGAGCTCCGAAAGAGATCGCCTGCCCCCGGCACCTGGCCACTCCAGCCGCTCACTGGCCAGCATACTCCAGAGCCTGCGCTCGCGACCCGCGCCGAGAGTGAGTCCTGTCTGATCGACCTCGAGCCGCGGGCAGGTGCCAGCCTAGTGAGGCTACGACACCGTCTTCAGCCCTGCGCCAACGCGAGGTGCGCTCCCACCGGATCTTGAATCACCGCGGATGAGTCTCGCCCATCACTTGCCTGCGTCGCCTGGATGATCTTTCCCCCTTCCTCCTGTGCGCGACGGAGGCTCTCGGCGAGGTCGCCAACGGGGAGGTGGATCAACCAGACGGGCGGGAGGGCCAGGTTCACGCCGCGGGCCTGACAGACTCCCGCCGCTGGGCTCCCATCATCGCAGAGCATCTCGTAGTCGGCGTACCGCTCGCTCCCGTCCTCTCTCTCGACGTCCTGCGCGGACCAACCCACGACCGCTCGGTAGAAGTCGCGCGTTGCCGAGGCGTCGGAGACCGTCAGGTCGAGCCAGGAGATGTGCCCCACATGCGCGGCGGCTCCGTCAGCCGGGGGGGCCGCCTCCGCAGGAGCGACCGGGATGATGCCGAAGGCCGCCCCGTTCGGGTCGAGCAGCACCGCCCATTGGCTCTTCCCCTCGTCGTCTTTGCCATGCATGAGCTCGCTCCCGCCGTGGGAGAGCGCACGCTGCGCGCTGACCGCCACATCAGCGACCTGAATGTGCGGCATCCATTGGAGGGGCAGGTGATCGTATTCGGGGACGCGTGCGCCCAGGCCGATGATCGGCGTGCCCAGGTTGTTCATCAGGTCGTCACGCCAAAGCGGGCTCTCGCCCGTGGTGAGGACCCGTGAGTAGAAGCGCAAGACGCGCTCGTGCTCGGGGACGGCGATGTCGGCGCTGAGGGTTCCGCCGACGCGCGGGACAAGTGGGTCACTCATGGCTTGGATCTCGTGGGGCATCGAGCATGGTAGTCAGTGCAGGATGGCTGGCGACAGAAACGTTGATGTCGTTGAACCCGGTCATCATGCCTTCCTGGGTGGCGGTCAGCGCCGAGCCGCCTGGCGGGCCGACCAGAGCAATCGCTTGTCAGGCAGAGGCCCACGGATCGTAGGAGCCGAAGTTCCAAACGTGCCCTTCGGGATCGCGGCAAGAGTATTCCCGGCCGCCGTAGTCTTCGTCCCTGATCTCCATCACGATCTCAGCACCGGCCGCTACAGCTCGCGCGTAGTGATTGTCGGCGTCGTCGACGAGGATATAGGGGCTCTGAGAAACGGCGCCACCCAGCGCGCTCGGCGGCTTCTGAAGACCGTCGAACTCGCCGTCGCCCGCGGAGCCGAGCATGATCATCCCGTTGCCGAAGACGAGCTGTGCGTGGGCGATCGTGCCGTCTTCACCGGGCACCACGAGGTGCTTCTCGAACCCGAACGCCTCACAGAGCCACGCCATGGCTGCCGCTGCATCGTTGTATCGCACCGTCGGAATCACCGTCGCCGGTGTGGTCTTCGCATTGTCGGTCACTGGCTCTCTCCTGTGTGGTGCGTCGGCCTCATGTTGCCGCCAAACGGGATGGGCGGTCAGGGGGCAACGAAGGCGATCCGTTCCCGTGGTGCGCCATGCGTGCACTCAAGGCGCATCAAGTTTTGGGCCCAGGGACTGTATCAGGAGCGTCGTGCGCCAGCACTCGGCATGTGCCTGAAGGCCAGGACCGCCCGAACGAGGGCGATGCAAGGAATGCCAAGGCCGACAACAACGGAGGGCGGCAGAGCGTGGAGAATCCGTGGCTTGACGGAGCGGGGCCTTGTGAGTGCTCTGCGGTCTGTCGACGTCAGGGCCTGTGGGCGATCGCGTCGACGCCGCGCGATTCGAGGACCATGCCGATATCGCCAAGCCAGAATCGTCGCGCCTCCTCCCGTTGCTTCAATGCTGCGTCCATGTGAGAGAGCGTCAGGCCACCGACGAACACGTTGGCCTGTTCCCCTGGACAGAGCTCAGCGACCGGTCGCATTTGCTGCTGAATGCGAAGCAACCCTCCGGTCGCCGGCATCGTGCGCACCGTTTCGTGCAAGGCCTCGACATCATCCATGAAGTGCAGGTGGTCGGCTCGGCGCAAGATCACCATCCGCTTCGTCGCCGGGGTTCTTTCGAACAGCTCCCACATTCCAGCAAGTGGTAGTGAAGTGTCGTCCTCCGCCACCAGATACAACGTCGGAACGTCACGGCCCCATGCGAACGCCAGCTCGACCGGGAGAATCCCTGGTCTTCTCTCGGAAGCTCCGGCTGGCGCGAGGGCCACCACGGCCTGGATGCTGCGGACCGTGTCAATCGCAGCGAGCGCCGTCCAACCTCCGAAGCTGTGTCCGGCGATTCCAATCCGAGTGGGATCGATCCTGGCTTCCGACTCCCACTCTGCGCCGAGAAGGTGATGGAGGAGGAAGCGAATGTCGGGCACGCGGTTGGCTATCACAGCCTTCCATCGCGTGGCCTTCTGCTCGTCGGTCTCGCCGTTCTTTGGCGACAGTTCCGCCGCGATCCTCTCGGAGTGATCCAACGCCGCGACGACATAGCCATGGCTGGCCAAGTGGGTGCAGAGAGACGTGGATTGCCGCCGGTCGTTTCCGCTGCTGTGAGAAAACAGGACGAGCGGGTAGGTTCCGCCTCGGGTCACGGCATCGCGAACAGCCATTTGACTGCGCGGAACGTTGCGCAGTGGATCCGTGAAGACATCCTGCGTCTCTGGCGCGATGTCCTGGCCCGCATGCTGGCTAGCCGCCGGGTACCAGACCTCAACAGGGAATCTGCGGTCACGTCCGCTGTCGAATGCTTCGATCGTGCGCACACCGACAGGACATCGACCGCGAGCGAATGGGTCGTAGGCGTCCGCACTGAGTCGTGCCTCGGGGGTGGATCGCTGCTTGGTTCCCTTGGGATTCCTACGGGTCATCACGGCCGCCTGTCCACATGACGCAGTTGCCGAGCAGCGGTCGCCGAATGCGATCCGCTGCGTTGCGGGTGAGGCCCCGCCCCACGCCGCGATCAGTTCGCATTGAGGTTCCGGAGAAGTGCATTCTCGATCGCTTGTTGGGTCGGAACTCCGCCCGGATAGAACCGTCAGATGGGCGCTGCAGGTCGGGGCGTCGGAGCTCCGAACAGGTCGAAGCCGCCCACGAGGACCGTCGGTGTGCCGTATCCCGTGAGGGCGTCATCAGCGTCGAGGCTTGCCACGTCGATGGCGATCACGGCAGCCTCCACGCCGGCGGCAGCCAATGCCGCATCGAGCCGTTCGCGCATCACGGGCGTGTTCGCGCAGCCGTCGCGTGTGAGGAAGGAGATGCTCATGCTTGGCCCGGCTTCCGAACTTGGGGGCGCTCCACAGGTCACGAGTAGCAGGAGGAGGGCTGCTCCAGCGATTTGGTTCCGGATCATGTGCATCTCGTCGTGGGCTTGACGGGGCTGCCGTTCGGCAGTTGCCGAACGCGGTCTGCTGCATTGGCGTGCCCGGTCGAACCCATCGAGACCACCGGCAGAATCGACACCCTCCGCGCGGACCGGCTCCCGGGGGCCGAGGGGTCTCCGCTCGGAGGCACTCCCCGAGCGCTCACTACCTGTCCCCCATGTACCCGATCCCCCTCAGGTGCTCGAGCAGCGAGTCGCTCGGGCCGCTGTCGGGGAGGCGGCGAGTGCGCGGGTAGGGCGGCGCCTCGGCACGGCGGCGCTCCAGCTCCGCGCGCAGCTCGGCGACGAGGTCGGGGCGCTCGGCGGCGAGGTCGTGCTGTTCGAGCTGGTCGGTCGCAAGGTCGTACAGCCGCGCGCCGTCGCCGCTGAGGAGGAGGCGGTGGTCGCCGACAACGATCGAGGCCTGCGTCTGCTGGTCGGCGCGCGGGCCCGTCGCGCCCTCCGGGTCGATCTCGAGCGCGCCGAGCACGGGGGGGCGCGCACCGTCCGCGAGGAGGTCGCGGCCCTGGAACTGGTCACGGCCCGGCGGCAGCGCGGGCAGCCCCGCAAGGCTCGCGAGCGTCGGGGCGACGTCGAGGGTGCTCACGGGCGCGGCGATCCGGCCCGAGCGCGCGGCCCCCGGCAGGTGCAGCAGGAGCGGCACGCGCGTCGACTCACCGTGGAGGTCGAAACCATGGGTGAGCTCGCCGTGCTCGAAGAACTCCTCGCCGTGGTCGGCGGTCACAACGACAGCGGCGTCTTCGAGGCCGAGCATCTCCCAGGCCTCGCGGAGCCGGCTGTCCAGGTAGCCGATCTCGCTGTCGTAGGCGGAGCGCATCCAGGTCATGACGCGGTCGTGGTCAACGGGCGACAGCTCCGCGGACGGGACGTCGGGGATGCCGTCAGGCCCCGGCCTGAGCTGGCCGTCGCGCATCCAGTCAAGAAAGGCGAAGTCCTCGGCGTCGGTGGGCAGGGTGGCCGGCCAGCCTGCGTCGACCCGCCCGTGCGCGGCATCGAACCAGGGCTCGCGCGCGTGGAACGGGTCGTGGGGATCGATGTAGTGCAGGTACACGAACCACGGCGTATCAGCGATGAGGATCTCCTCGCGCCACGAGGCGAGCAGCGCGTTCACGGCGTCGGCGGGCTCGTCGTCGAGGGTGACGAAGCGGTCGAAGCCGCGGTGGACGCCGACCGCCTCGGTCATGAGGACGTTTGAGGCGATGCCGTATGTGCGGTACCCGGCATCGCGCAGCCGCTCGGCGAGAGTCATCACCTCGTCGGGGATGGTGTTGACGGGCACGGGCTCGTCGTCGGGTCCGAGTTCAAGCCCGACGAGGTCGATGACCCCGTGCTGGTGAGGGTGCACGGACGTGAGCATGGACACCGTTGCCGGCAGTGTCCACGACGACGGCGACCACGAGCTCTCGAAGACGAGGCTGCGTCGCGCGAGTTCGTTGAGGAACGGCGCTGTTTCGACGGGGCAGCCGTAGAACGGGAGCCGGTCCGCGCGAAGGGTGTCGACGACAACGAGGGCGAGGTCGGGGAGTGGGGGATCGATGGGAGAACGCGAGTCGGCGCAGCCGACGAACGAGGCCACCGCGACGACGAGTCCCCACGGGCGGATGATCGAGCGGTCGGTGAGGTGCATCTGCTCATGTTCGCACCTGCAGCCTCAGTCCACCAGCGGGAGGCGCAGTCGACTCGACGTGGAATCGGCTCGCTGACGGGGTTGCGGTTCAACGGCGGGCCGCGCAGCAGACCGTCCGCCTGCAGCGCCTGGTGGGGCGTGGCATCAGCCGACCTTGCGGACCGGGCGGATCTTTCGGTCCGGTTTTGCACCGACAAGATCATGCGCCGCCTGGAGATTGAGCCAGAACTCAGGCGACGTGCTGAATGCCTGTGCCAGAAGCCACGCCGTCGCCGGAGTGACGGAGCGCTTGCCACGCACGATGCCGTTGATCCGCTGCAGCGGGATCTGGAGGTGGTTGGCCAACTCGACCTGCGTCAGGCCCAAAGGCACGAGGAACTCCTCGCGCAGGATCTCGCCGGGATGGTTGGGGGTGCGGTTGCTGGGGATCATGGCTCAGCCCCTGTGGTAATCGAGAATGCGGACGTCTTCGGCATCGGAGCCCTGCCAGTGGAACACGAGCCGCCATTGGTCGTTGATGCGGATGCTGTGGAGCCCCGAAACGTCGCCCTTGAGGGCCTCAAGGCGGTTGCCTGGAGGTGATCTGAGGTCGCGAAGGTCTTGTGCTGCGTTCAGCATGTCGAGCTTACGGACGGCCACGCGGCAGACATCGGCGGGTAGCTTGCGGACGTATCGGCTGCGCTTGCCGTGAAAGAGGTCCGAAGCGGCTTGGTCACCGAAGGACGTGATCATCCCCGAAGACTAACGGTTGCACGGCATCTGTGCAAGCGGGTATTTGCTCCGCCCAACGGGTCGGGTGATCAGCTGCGATGCGTAGCATCGCCAACTACATCACCTGGTTGGGGGGCCTAGTCCCACCACCAAGAGAGGAAAGGAGCGGGCGCCAGTTGCATGAGAGCGAACGCAGCAACTGAGCCGCAGCCGTAGATGCCGAGGTACCGCAAAGATGACCGCAATCCCGGCACGCATAGGCAGAACAGCACAACGAGCGGCAAGAACAATATGCCACCCAAGAGCAGGGCCCCAAACGCACCTTGAGCGACATCGGCGTGCAAGACCAGATCATCAGGGAAACCTCGATTCCCGATCCGCTCTGGCCAAGCTCCGAGACGACGGTGCATGTGCAGTGCCAATGAGTAGAACAGACCGACGACAAGCAGTGGAAGGAACGCAGCAGCCCCGGCAGCGAGCCGGGAGTGCCTCTGCGTAGACCTCGCACCCAAGACCGGGCCGGCGGCAACCGCTGCGGCTCCGAGCGCGAGACAGGCAACCATTGATGAGTCGATCATGAATTCAGGTCTTCCCAACGGGGTTGGCGATCAGCGGTCGCCGGAGGCGATCCGCTGCATTGCCGTGTTAGGCAGTTCATTTTCGCAGCGCCGGTGAACGCCGCTTGCGCCTAGTGGCCTTCGCACGTTTTTCTGCGGGGCTGAGCTTGATGCTCTTGTTTGGCGGCCCGGACAGTTTCGCGACTGTTTTCCCTAGATCCTTGAACGACACGCCCAGCGCAATGAGCCCCTTGAGCATCAGGTCGGAGGAGACCGAAGGGTCGCAAGCTTCCATCTTGGCGATCCGTGATTGACTGGAGTTGATCATCCGTGCAACTTGCGCTTGCGTTGCCTTTAGGTGCTCACGTGCCTCTCGCAGTTTACTGGCCAGCGCAAGTCGCAACTCGATGAAGGCGAGTTCCTCATCTGAAAGGCCCAGGAAATCTTGAGCATTCCCGACACGCCAGCCGGCCTGTTCAAGTCGCTCTTTGGTTTGCTTGTTCATGATTTTCGGTGAGAGTGTTAGCTAAGGGCGTCGTATGCCTTGATGCGCTGCTTGCACGCATCGATTACACGCTGTGACGTGGTTCGGCTCTTCTTCGAGAAGACCTCAAGAACCACGATCGCATCGGAGTCGATGCGATAGATGATCCGCCACGTGTCTTTCTTATCGGGGACTCTGAGTTCATGGCAACGTTTCCCGATGGACGGCATTGGACGAGAGTGGGGCATCGACAGTCCAGCGCCCTGCTGCAGCTGGCGAAGAAGAAACCCAGCTTCGATGCGCGCTTCGAGACTGAAGGGTGGTGTCTTGACCTCGCCTGCATGCCAGACGAGCGGCTTGTCGTTAGAGGTCATAGCATCAGGATATGTCGGATTCGACATATTGACAACCCGACTTTAGCGCCTATTCGCATCTCGTGGCTCATAGCGCACTTACGACGGCCATGGCAGGGTCGCTACGGATGTCTGCCCATCTGCCTTCTATGTGCGCGCCGCCAAGCACGCTCCGTGATTCTTGTCGTTCAGTTCAGTGGGTCATCCTACTCCTTTCTCGTGATCGCAGAGCACACACCATCGAGCGAGCCGGTCGCCACCCGATTTGTCCGGGAGAGGATGCCCCGGACGACCTTCTATCCGTGCCGACCTGAGGGTCGGACACCACATCCCTTGTTCGCCTTGTGGGGCGAGTGGGAGCGACTTCGGAGAGCCCCTTCTAACGGTCGGTCGACGTCGAGGCCGACCAGGCGGACAGTGCGGGCGTGACCCCTCGGTTCGCTCGAGGTGTGTAGCTTGCGTTGAGTTGGTGCGGGTTCAGTACCTCAGCTGGGGTTTGAGTTCAGCGCCGTCGGGCAGCGCTCCCGTTTCCAGGTAGCGCCACAGCTCGATGAGCAGTCGACGGGCCACGGCCACGATACCGACCCGGCGTTGACGGCTTCCACCGCCACCGAAGCGTCGTTGAAACCACCGAGCCAGCGCGCTCTGCGGTTGGAAGCGGACCCAGCACCAGGCGATCTCGATGGCCATGGAGCGCACGTGTCGGTTGCCAGCCTTGGTGATGCCTCGCTCTCGCCGAAGGTCGCCGCTCTGGTGCGGTGTCGGCGTGAGTCCAGCGAGACTGGCCAGCTCCCGGCGGTTGCGGAAGTCACGCCAGCCGAAAAACTCCATCACGTAGAGCCACGCGCTGTTGAGCCCGATGCCCTTCAGCTCGAAGAGTTGCTTGACCATCCTCGTCGAGCGGTCCGCCGCAGCTTGCACCTTCTCCTTGCGCTCGTTTTCAAGGGTGGCGATCTCTTCGTTGAGCACCTCGACCTTGCGCCACTCGCGAGCAAGCCTGGCGCGCAGTCCTGGGCAAACGGGAGAGCCGTCCCACAGCTGTCGTGTGTCGAGGCGCAACAGCCAGTCGCCCTTCAGGTCCATCATCAGGCCCTGGTTCGCAAGTAAGCCTTTGATGCGGTTTGTGACCCTCGTGCGATCACGCTTCGCGGTCTGCAGCTCGCGGTGCAGCTGTCGGCGGTCTTCTTCATCCGGGCTGGGTACATGGACCACGCCCCAGACCTTGCGCTCCCCGGCGTCGTAGCGGATCAGCTGGCTGAGCAGCTTGCGCACGTCCATGCGATCGGTCTTGGCTCGACGTGATCGGCGGTTGACCTCGATGCTGGCGCTGTCGACGACGACATTGTCGACGCCGTTGTTGGTGAGAAAGCGGTGCAGCCAGAAGCCGTCGCGACCAGCCTCATAGCAAGTGACCACCCGCGCATCGGTGGGGAGTTTGAAACGCTTCTTCGCGGCCGCAATCTCGGCGAGCACGCCGTTCGTGTGCCGAGCGTTGATGTCACGCTCGCGCGCCTTCTGCCCGAGCCCCGTGCTGAAGCCGAGCTTCCACCGGGACTGGCCGAGTTCAAAGGCAAGGTACAGCGTGCCGGTCCGTGTCGTATCCTGCGTCGTGCGGGTCGTTGCCATCGTGGTTCACTCCGAAAGAGTTTCGTGACTCTCTGGAGCGTACCGGCAGCGGCCCGTGTTCCCACGCGGTCCGCATGGGATCTAACGGGGTTGGCGATCAGCGGTCGCCGAAGGCGATCCGCTGCATTGA
>Ga0209992_10000626_pt1 | contig 45347 bp, 36 predicted proteins | sample 2SBtaG_2_FD_182564 | JGI IMG/M metagenome (GOLD analysis project Ga0209992, IMG submission 182564) | Deep subsurface microbial communities from Kolumbo volcano to uncover new lineages of life (NeLLi) - 2SBTROV12_ACTIVE470 metaG (SPAdes)... | ecosystem: Environmental > Aquatic > Marine >... | reverse complement strand
AAAACAATTAAAATCAAAAACTTAAAACCTTGGCATAACTTTTTCTTAATGGAAGAAGCAAAGCAGTTATTACAGGGGTTTTCATATGCACAACTTGATTCAAACCATGCAGTTAATTTGGCACTTAGACTGGTACTCAAATGTCAGTGTGTGGCCAATTCATGAAGAAAAGCACGCAACGAAAAGTACCAAGGAGCGAGCGAAATGAGTAAGCAAGTTGATTTAAACGAAGCTATGTTAAGCGTGATGATCGGCGAGTCGAGCCTCTCACAAGCCGCATCAAGATATCAAGTTTCGAAGCGCAGCCTTTACAGTGCACTACGTTTTGCCAAGCAAGCCCCTGAACAACGACAACAACATTTGCAGCGAGTGAGAGAACAATTAATGGCCAATATCGCCAGCATTGATGCTCGGCTCACCCAGCAAACCGCCTAACCCTAACTCCTCCAAACGTTAGGTAAAATAGCGAGTCGACGATTACTCGCTATTTTTTGCTCGCATAAATCTGACCATTTCAAACCAAACTTAGCGAGGTACTTCTGCAATCTTGTTGAATCGTTTACTTGTGCCTTTAATGTTCGACTAACGTTGAATAACTCTCTTCCAGCGGCAGCCATACTCGTATGTTTTTCGCATATCGAAAGTACGCTATTAAGTTGAATAGCGTCGAATTTATCGAGTTTAGATATTGCTTTGCTGGTTAAATACCTTTCGATCGCTTTACGTTGCGGTTCTGAGTCAGGTAAATGCCATGACTCTTTTAGTCTAGCTATTTCTTCTGTCACATCAGCTATAGCAATGCGCGATGAATCTGCAAGAGTGCCTAATCGTGTAATTGCCGAACTTAAATCTCTGAAGTTACCAGACCAAGGTGCTTGGTTTGACATTGCAAACTCTTCAAATAATCGCTTAGCTTCTTTGTTAAACCTGACTCTTTCCCCTGTTTTTTGTGCAAATAAGTCCATTTCATAGTCAATATTGCCGGGGATGTCCTCACGTCGATCTTTTAATGCTGGTAGTTTGTAAGACCACAAATTAATGCGCGCAAGTAAGTCTTCTCTAAACATTCCTTTCGCAACTTGCTGTTTCAAATCACGGTTCGTTCCGGCAATAAGTTGAAAGTTACTTTTTAACGTTCTATCACTACCAACGGGATGAAACTCTTTATTTTCTATGGCATGAAGAAGCATCGCCTGCTCTTCTAAGCCAAGCTCACCGATCTCATCCAAAAACAATACGCCCTTATCTGCCGTGAGCAAATAGCCATCTCGAGACTTTAATGCTCCTGTAAATGCACCTTTTGTATGGCCAAATAAAGCTGCCATGGCATTTTCGCCTTTAAGTGTCGCGCAATTTACTGAAACAAGTTCACCCTCTAACATGGCTCGTTTCTTTTTGAGTTGAAAGATACGAGTAGCAAGTTGGCTTTTTCCTGCACCTGTTGGACCCGTCAGTAACATAGGATCTTGTGAACGGATAGCGACTTTTTCGACTTGCGTTATAAGTTGGTTGAAGGCCTTGTTTTTAGTATGAATACCGCCTTTTAAAAATGCTTTACCCTCGAGATGTTCACGGTCAAAACGCGTTGCTATTTGATCATATTTAGACAAGTCGAGATCGATTATTTGTGCTTTACCGACCGATTTATTTTTATTGTATTTGTCTGGAGAGGTTTGAATGAGTCGACCGGGAAAATGCCGACTTTCAGTAAGCAGGTAACTACAAATCTGAACAACATGCGTCCCTGTAGTAATATGAAACAGGTAATCATTTTTCTCAGTATCAAATTCTTGTTGGGCACACCAATCATAAAGCTTGGCATATACCTCTTCAAAGTCCCAAGGGTTAGAGAAGTTTATATTATGTAATTGCACCTGTGTTTCAGGTGACACACTTTCAATGTCCACAGCAACATTATTCGCGAGTTTCCAACTGTGGTTATCATGGAGCATATGCAGTTTATCGACGATTAAATCTTGTTGACTACACAAGCTAATATTCGGTCGCCACCGTGACCATCGATCAATACGCTTGCCAACAAAATCCAACTGTGTCCCGATCAATGTTACCGCAATTGTCTTCTTCACCAACCTATCTCTTAAGATACACACATATCCAAAATATTATATTTGCACTTTTTCGATTGTCTATGTCGCTTGCAAAAAATGAGTAAAAATAAAAACTTAACCGTTTAAAATCAATAAATTAAGACTTTTATTTTTTGTTTTCTTATCGTTTGGCACATCACTTGATATGTATTATTCGTCTGATTAAGTGGTCGTGATTCAAAAAGTCACTCCGGTGCGCTGAACAATGTGAATGCGTATTCCTAATCAAACACAATTTAAGTAGCTCAGTCAGGTAGAGCAGCGAAATAGAGTTTCGTGCGTCGAAGGTTCAAATCCTTCCTTAAATTCAGGTAGCTCAATTGGTAGAGCCTCGAACTTTTACTTCGATTGTTGTGGGTTCAAGTCCCACCCTAAACCATTTGGAAAACGAATAAGTTGATAAGTCGTGGTTACCCATGTTTAAAAACGCATTGTATTAAAACCTGTTAGCAAGCGGGACGCTCCCTAACATGTAAAGCTGCAAATGCCTTTTTAATCACGTAATTCACCCTTATCAACACGCTTAAAAAGCGACATTAAAAGGTATTAAACATGTTAAGAAAAACACAAACTGTAAATGAAAATCAAAGACTTCTAGTCTTTAAAAACCAAGAGTTAATCAAAATACTAAACGCGGGTAAACACACCCTTTGGGATATTAAAAATGAACTTAATTTTACCACTTTCGATATCAATGAATTGTTCGTTTCACTGCCAAATGTAGAACGACTTTACCGTAATAGTGAAGTGTTAAAAACACAAATTGAGCACTGGAAATTAGATAATGACCAAGTTGGTATTTTATATGTGAATGATCAACTCAAAGGCATAGTGGCCCCAAGTGAGCATCTGTATCTATGGAAAGACACAGGTGAAATTCGCCTTGATAAAGTTTCTATAAAAAACAAAATAGCTGTAGAAAACAGAGTTTTTAGCCTAATTATGCGAGCTGGAGCAAATAGCGCCTCACGTTTAATAAGAAGTGAAAACACTGTTGCAACCAAACCAATCGCTGACCTGTCAGTACCCAAAGATCATGTTGGCCTTTTGTATATAGATGGCAAATTGGCAGAACAGCTTCCACCTGGTAACTATGGCTTTTGGCAGTTGAGTAACAAAGTTGAACTAAAAAACTTCGATTGTCGCACTCAGATACTCGAAGTATCTGGGCAAGAGATTTTAAGTAAAGACAGGGTGAGTTTGCGTATCAACTTGAGCGCCAGTATTCAAATTAAAGATGCTCAGATCGCAGCAAGCAGTGTAGATAAACTAGATGAATATATATACAAGACGCTGCAATTAGCGCTTCGAGAAGCCGTCGGTACTAAATCACTCGACGACATTCTAATAGACAAGCTTTATATCAATGAAACTGTAAAAGAACTTGTGACGACGCAACTATCAAGTATCGGCATTGAACTCAAAAGCGTAGGGGTAAAAGACATCATTTTACCGGGCGAAATGAAGGCCATTTTAAATCAGGTCGTGGAAGCGCAAAAAGCAGCGGAGGCTAATGTCATTAAACGCCGAGAAGAAACATCCGCTACCCGAAGTTTACATAACACGGCAAAAGTAATGGAAAACAACCCAACACTAATGCGACTTAAAGAACTAGAAGCATTAGAGAAGGTAGCAGATCGCATTGATAGCTTAACCGTTTATGGTGGGCTGGATGGACTAATGAATGGTGTCGTTAAACTCACTTAATGCATAAAGAAAATAACGAGAAAAACATGTGTAAAAATTTTAATACTATAAAAACCACGGGCCATGCTCCAATCAAAGCTTGGACGAAAGGTGTCCCTTTTGAAGAACAAGCGCAAGCTCAGTTAAAAAACATAGCTGCAATGCCAATTGTGCATTCGCATATCGCAGTGATGCCTGATGTGCATATGGGTAAGGGAGCCACCATAGGCAGTGTTATTCCATCTGTTGATGCTGTGATCCCTGCTGCGGTAGGTGTTGATATTGGCTGCGGAATGGTGGCAACAAAAACCACGCTTACAGCGAGCCAACTGCCCGATAATTTAGCAGAGATCCGCCATGCCTTTGAGGCTGCAGTACCCCATGGGAGAACAGGGGGTAGAAAAGGCAAGCGTGATCGCGGTGCCTGGCATAACATCCCAGAGCTAGTCGCTGATGAATGGAAAAAACTTGAGGTACGCTTTGAGCGGATCTGCCAAAAGCACCCGGCAATAAAGAAAAGTAATCATGTAAATCACTTAGGTACCATGGGGACAGGTAATCACTTCTTAGAATTATGCTTAGATGAGCATGACGCAGTTTGGATAATGCTTCACTCTGGCAGCCGTGGCGTGGGCAATAGGATAGGTAATTACTTTATTGAACTCGCTAAGAAAGAAATGCAACGCCACCAAATGCATTTACCCGATATGGACCTCGCTTACCTGTCAGAAGGGAGCGAGTACTTTAATGATTATGTCGAAGCAGTAGAGTGGGCACAAGATTTCGCAGCCAAAAATAGAGAAATTATGATGTTCAATGCAATTAATGCACTCAGAAAGGTGTTACCTGTTTCATTTGAGACAGCGGACCTTGCGGTGAATTGCCACCACAACTATATCTCTCGCGAGCACCACTTTGGTAAAGACTGTTTTGTAACACGTAAAGGCGCGGTGCGTGCACAAAAAGGCGAGATGGGGATCATTCCAGGTAGCATGGGGGCTCGATCATTCATTGTCAGAGGATTAGGGAACCCAGACAGTTTCAATAGTTGCAGTCATGGTGCTGGCCGTGTGATGTCCCGAACAAAAGCCAAGAAGATCTTCAACATACAAGATCAAATTGACGCGACACAAGGGGTTGAATGCCGCAAAGATGAAGCCGTGATCGATGAGATACCTCATGCATATAAAGACATAGAAAAAGTCATGGCAGCACAAAAAGACCTCGTAGAAGTGGTATACACGCTAAAGCAAATTGTATGTGTAAAAGGATAAGAATTATGAAATATATAACCATAGATGGCGCACAGGGTGAAGGTGGTGGGCAGGTATTAAGAACCGCATTGACATTATCGATGCTCACTCAACAACCAATTGAGTTAATCAACATCAGAGCTAATCGACAAAAGCCGGGGCTCATGCGCCAACATTTAACTTCAGTATTGGCGGCACAGACCATTTGTGATGCCGCTGTAGAAGGCGCTGAGTTGGGGTCATCTCATATTCGCTTTCAACCTAAACAGGTTAAAGCGGGTCAATATCAGTTTGCAATTGGTACAGCTGGCAGTACTGTTTTAGTGTGTCAAACTATTATGCCTGTACTTGCACTTGCCAACGGGATATCGACAGTGACATTCGAGGGAGGTACACACAATGGCATGTCACCTTCGTTATGTTTTTTTAAAGAAAGCTATTTACCCATCTTGAATGCAATGGGCGTTCAAAGTGACGTTGAAGTATCACGATTAGGGTTTTACCCTGCCGGTGGAGGGAAGTGGCAGATCAAGATCAACCCAACAAAACAATTAAAGCCCTTTAAAATAGGCAAAGCGCCGGACGTTGGTCAATCAAACACAGACAATACTGAGCTCGCAGGATTTGTGAGTCAGTTACCTGATAGCATCGCAATGCGTGAAATGAATGCGGCGAAGGAAGCGCTTAATTGGCCTAATGCTGATTGCCAAATCAATCATGTGCAGTCTCCAGGGCCAGGTAACAGCTTACAAATTAAAATACAGAGTCAAAGCCATACGCACTTATTTGAAGTCGTTGGAGAACTCGGTACTTCTGCAGAAAATATAGCGAAACGCTGCGCTGGGCGAGTAAAGGCCTTTTTAAAGTCAAACTCACAGGTAGAACACTATTTAGCAGACCAATTATTAGTGCTCATGGCGCTGGCTGGCAGTGGGAGTTTCACAACCTCTAAACCCAGTTTACATACTCTAACGAATGCTCAAGTAATACAGCAAATAACCAAGAAAGAGATAAACATAGAACAAGATAGTGAGCATGTTTGGCGCATTTCTTTAACCTCAACTTAGAGCATCTAAATTTGTGACAGGACAAGCCCAGAGGTGAATCATGAAAATATTAGACCATACCTACTTAGTCGGCGGCGCAGTACGAGATACCTTGCTTGGTAAAATACCTAATGACCGAGACTATGTGGTCGTAGTCGCCACAGCTAGTGACATGTTGTCGCTTGGCTTTATACAAGTTGGTAAAGATTTCCCTGTTTTCATTCATCCTAAAACTAAAGAAGAATATGCATTAGCGCGTACCGAAAGAAAAAAGGGTTATGGTTATAAAGGTTTCTCAATCGATGCTGACAGTAAGGTGACATTAGAAGAGGATTTGGCTCGTCGAGATTTAACAATTAACGCTATGGCACTTGGCAAGGGTAATAGCTTGGTAGACCCTTTTAATGGCTTTACTGATTTACAAAACAAGGTCCTGCGCCACACAACTGACGCCTTTGTAGAAGACCCAGTTAGAGTTCTGCGTGTAGCACGTTTTATGGCCCGTTTTGGCGAGCAATGGTCAATTGCGCCGGAAACACAAGACTTAATGCAGACTTTGAAAAATCGTGGCGAATTAAAGTATCTGGTATCAGAGCGTATCTGGGCAGAAACTGCAAAAGCGCTCTCTGAGCCGCACCCTCACCTGTACTTTAAAACATTAAATGGTCTGGGTATTTTTCCTGAGATAGAGGCAATGGTTGGATTAGCACAGCCTGCCAAGTATCACCCAGAAGGTGATGTTTTTACACATACCATGTGAGTACTAAAACGCGCTGCAGATTTAAATTTTGATCTGGCAACGCGATTTGCTGCATTAACCCATGACTTTGGCAAGCCTGTGAGCTTTCAGAAGCAGGGCAATTTTTTTGGCCATGAACAAGCTGGTATAGAAGTAATAAACAGATTTTGTCAGCGTCTTAACGTACCAGAGCGCTTCAGAAAGTTAGCAATACTCACTAGCGACAATCATACCCGTTGTCACAAGCTGTTTGAGATGAAAGCGAGCAAAGTGCATAAATTAATAGTTGAAACTATGGATGCAGTTAAGAAACCTGAACGGTTCCAGCAATTTTTGCAAGCCTGTTTATGTGATGCGCAAGGTCGAGGTCAAACATTCGAGCAAAGAGACTACCCGCAATATCGCTTAGCATTATTGTTGCTTAAAAACCTCTCTGAGCTCGATACAAAATCGATTGTGCAGCATGCTTTATCTATGCAGAAACAAGGGCTAGAGATAGGACAGTTTATTCGCCAAGCTGAATTGGCATGCGTTAAACAAACCTTATTAGAAAAAGAAGAAGTAAAACTACCATGAAAGTTGAAACAATAAATAACACCTGTCACCAACAGATCGAAGAGTCTGTTCATACAGAAATATTACGTCGTATTGCTGCTGCCTAACAAGAACACAATGTAAAAGTGTTGTTTGCCGTGGAGTCTGGTAGTCGTGCGTGGGGCTTTGCTAGTCCCAATAGCGATTATGACGTACGCTTTATTTATATGCATAAAGAGCAGTGGTATTTGTCGGTCGATTTAGAGCAGAAAAGAGATGTGATCGAATACCCGATTGTCGATGAAATTGATATCAATGGCTGGGATATTCGTAAAGCGCTGCAGTTGTATTGGAAATCAAATCCTGCGTTTATAGAGTGGCTACAATCACCTATTGTCTATGTTGACGATGGCTTCTTTGCCAAGCAAGCCCGTGCGCTTATGTCTGAAATTGCTTCAACCATAAAAAGTAAATATCACTATTTGCATATGGCACAGGGTAACTTTCGTGAATACTTAAAAAAGGACTTGGTACCACTTAAGAAGTACTTTTACGTATTACGACCATTGTTGGCTATTAAATGGTTAGAAACCTATCAGCAGCCCGCACCGATTGAGTTTGAAACTCTACGTCAATTAGTGGCAGATAATACAGCATTAAACAACGCAATCTCTGAGCTACTAGCGCGTAAAAAAGTGAGTAAAGAAAAAGAGTATGCACCAGCAGTGCCAGAAATAAATGCATTTATTGAATCTGAGTTAGCCAGACACGCAGAATTCACAGGTCAGTATGAACAGCGAGACATCAAGTATGATGCTTTGAATACTTTGTTTCGAGAGTGCTTAGGTAAATCATATGCATAAACTTTTTATGCAGGAGGCCAACTAGTATACGTTGACCAATAGATCAGTCTTCCAGCGCAAAACTCAAAGGCTCAACTTTGTTGTGAGCCTTTAAAATTGTGCTTATTAACACATCTGATTGATTGTTCCAGCCAGTATAAGGACTATGTTTGTATCGTATTGTCTTCTACTTTTGGTTGATACCAATCTACTTTGCGTGTTACGAGCATAGTAATATTAAGTACTAAGAATACCAGTAAGCTACCCATAAGCAGTGCGTAATCTTCTGCACTTAACAAACCAAATAAAAGGCCGTATAAACAAACTAATCCGCAGAAAAAAACCATCCCCATCTTAGTATTTTTTAACATGCCAGAGACATATATACTGAGTAAACAGGATGAAGCCGCGACTGCAATGAAATATGCGGAGTTAAACCCTATATGCTCACTCAAAGAGACGAGTAAGAGATAAAAAACAGCGAGTGATAAGCCCACAAAACCATATTGAATTGGATGAAGTGGTTTAGCATTAAATACTTCTAATAAGAAAAAGCATGCGAATACTAGGGTGAAGATTAATAAGGCATAATTCGTGGCTCGATAACTTTTTAGATAATGATCAACACTCTCTACTAAGCTAACTCCTAGACTGCGCTCATTAAGCAGCTCACATTGTGTCGCAAATAAACACTTACTAAAAAGTTCTTCAATATTTGTCGCAAAAAAGTTTGTTTGCCAATTAGCGGAAAAACCCTGCTCAGTAATTGTCGAGTCTGCTGGTAAATAATTCCCTACAAAACTTGGGTGCGGCCAGTTCGAATTCATCGATACTTGAGTGTGCTTAGCTACAGGTACAATCGCGATTTTTTGCATACCTTGTAGTGCGAGGTCAATTGAAAAATCGATATCCTGTTTTGCAGATACGTTTGTTAGTGCTAGATTTACTCTCACTCCCTCAGGTAGCTGTGAAATACCTGTGCCCGGCAATAATGCATGTAATTTATCATCTAACTTAATCTGAGTGCTTTGCCCAATCCCTCTAATGTCTTTTATAGCAATAACCAAATCCGCACTTTTAATTTTACCAATTTCAATACTGTCTAATGCACTTAGCTCAAACCTACCTTTCATCTCACTCATTGAGCGATAAAGTATTGCTTTGTAGATGCCTCTGTATTTAGAAAATGTATCTAGCTTGCTATTCAAATTAAGACTCTCGGGTAAGATGACCAGACGCTTGTCTCGATTTAATAACTCACCATTACGCTCATAAGTCTCCGTATAAGTAATATGTAAGAATGGTCCAATAATACGCTGTTCACCGCTACTACTTCGTGCAATGTCATCTCGCACTTCATGCTGTAACGCTTGCCTATCATCAATTAACCCTTGGATCATTAGAATGGGAATCAGTAACCCCAGAATCAGTATGACGATAATACCAAACTTAGTACCTAACTTTTGTCTCATATGAACTCTCCGTATTTGTCAGTAACACGAAGATAAACAATCAACTTGTAGACTATATGTAGCTTACATGGAGTCTTTATGGAGTATGTGCACCCGCCTTAAAACTTAATGTTATATTTACCCCACCATTTACATTACTTACTTCTAACTTACCGTTGTGTAAAGCCATTATTTGCTCTACAAAATTAAGTCCAAGCCCTGTGCTCTTTTCACCATTCTGCCGTGGTAAGGAATAAAAACGTTCAGTTAGCCGTGATAAAGCATATTCAGGAATATGAGGCCCAGAGTTATATATACTCACTCGACATTGGCCATCTTGATTTAAGAGAGAAGCGCGGATAACTCCCTGCTCATTGACAAAATCTAATGCATTTTCAAACACATTAAACAACGCTTGTTGCACCAAGAAAACATCACCATATATACAAGCGCTTTTGTCACCACTACAAGTAAATGTGATATCTTTTTGTTGTGCTCTCACAAATAATGAGCTTTCGACATCTTGCAGTAGCTTCACCAAATCAATTGGCTGATTTTCGACTAACTCAGATTGTTGCTCTAATTGAGCTAGGTCGAGTAACTTGTCAATTAATGTCTGTACACGCTCACTTTCTTTTTCGATATTATTTGCAAATAACTGACGTTTTTCATCAGAAAGCGGCATTTGTAAAATCTCACTTGCGCCTTTAATTGCACTTAATGGACTTTTTAATTCATGGGTTAAGGTTTGAACATAGTGTTCAACATAATCTTTCCCATCAAGCTGCTGGCGCATCGTCGCCAATGCATCACTTAGGCGCTCATACTCATAAAAGACTCTAAAAGAAGGCTTTTGTGCTTTCTCTCCTTGACCGATTTTCTTTGCGTAATCATCTAATTTTTGTAGCGCGCTATTTATACGCCAAGCGATTAACGCACCAACGAGCAATACCATCACACTCATGACTAGCAACCAGCTTAGTACACGGTATTTAGATGCATCAATAAAAGGTTGCGCAGAACGGTTTGCCTTCGCCACGGTAACTACACCGATAATCTCATCGCCGTTTTTCACTGGCGCAGCAACATGCATTACAGTCGACAAAGGATCTTTAGGGCTCAGTGCTGTAGAACGTGCGCCATACTCTCCTCGTAAGGTTAAATAAACATCATTCCAGCGTGAAAAATCCGCACCGACATCTTGCTGCCAAGAATCAACTAATACTCTTCCCTGTGAATCAGTTACATAAATCCGATGATTAATGGTCTTCTTGGTAATGTCCCAGATTTCAGCATCAGGTTGCCTAAGACCATATGACTTTATTTGCTCAGCAAAACGACTTTGAGAAAGCGTACCTGCTTGTAAGTCATCTTCGACCATTACCGCAAGCAAGTGTGCCATATCAACCAAAGTCTCTTCACTGACCTGTCTGACAGTCGGCTTTATCTGCTTCATTACGGTTGAACTCACAAAGTAAGTGGTGAGTATCACCAAAATAAAATAAAGCAAAAATAAACGCAGACCAAGCGGGATCTTAGGCCAGTGACTAAGCCTTCGAGTCAACGTTTTTGTATTCATGAGACTAAACTTTGTGTGTCATAGTAATACCCAAAACCACGTTTAGTAAAAAGTAGTTCGGCGCTGCCTACATCTCTGAGCTTTTTGCGGATCGCTTTAATATGTGTGTCGATATTTCGTTCATAAGCACATTCCTGTGATAAATCCGCAGCATCCATTAATTGGGCTCTTGAGAAAACCTGTCTCGGAGACGCTACCATTTTTTTTAGCAATTTAAACTCCAGTGCAGTCAAACCCAGAGCATTACCTTGGTAAAGAAAATCATAGTTCTCACTCATTAATACTGAGTTAGCATTGTTTTTTTCAGTAATAAGCTGCTTATTACTTGGTAAAGTTCGCATTCGCAACTTTACTCTCGCCAACATTTCACGCGGACTGAAAGGTTTAGTGACATAATCATCTGCGCCAATTTCTAGCCCAACAACACGATCTATCTCGTCATTCCTTGCTGTTAAAAAAATCACCGGCACACTTGAAAATGCACGTATTTCTTTGCATACCTCAAAGCCATTGGCATCGGGTAAACCAACATCAAGTACAACAAGAGAGGCATCTTGATTACGCAGATATTCAAGACCTGCCCCGGCTGTATCAAACCATTTAACACCAAATCCATCCAGCTCTAGAACGTGAATGAGGGTATCTGCTATTGCACGCTCATCTTCAATTAAAACAATAGTGTTGGCCATTTTAAGCACTTTTCCAATGCATCTTTTTTAGCAGTGTATCAAAAAAGATTTTATCTTTTCGATTATAAAATGAAGAATAATCTCAGCTTTTAAATAACTAAAAAACAACATAACCGTGCTTAGATGGTATTACATGACAGTACTGTCTTTATTCTCGTTAAGCGGTTTTTAAATACGCGCTCACACTGTGCGTTAAGATGTCGACAAGCTCGCTATCCATATATTGATATTCATCTGGAATATCGAGGATATGAACGGTTTTATGCGTTAATAGCCGAGTAAACTCGGCCATTAAGCTTTGTTTATGTTTATTTTCCATCACAAAAATGATGTCGGCCCACTGAATATCTTTCATGTTGACCGTGCGTTTTGCTTTAGGGCTAATGCCTGCTGAGCGTGCATTCACGCCCGCCTGTCTTCTCCAAACTTGCTCACCAGTTGGGCTGCGCCATTGGTTTCGACTACAAATAAATAAAATATTTATGTTTTCCATTGATGTTTTATATGTCGCTTCCAGCTTCTTTGATAATTTCTTTCATGACTGTTAATCGTTTCATAGCCATGGGGAAAACAATGCGCACAACCTGATGCATCCCCGTTAAATAGTCTCGAAATAAACACTCCCGACTTTTTTTGAGGCACCTCAGCAAAACCTTGAACATTTTGATTAAATGCCCCAATTAACTTTTGTCCTATATTCATATCGTGCTCCTTGATTAATTTGCTAAAAAAGCGCGCCTAATTTTGTTTTTATTAGCATCGATTTCCTAATTAATCTTGAGGAGTAAACCGCTCACCTTTGAACGTTCTACTCGGGTTGCCACGCTGTACTTCCCAGTGCTGCTGCCACCTAGACTTATCTTGCTCAGAGACCTCAGTTTGCTTCAGCATTTCTAGTTTTTGTAACATTAACGCCGTTGCTAGACGCTTGTTCGCATGCTGACTGCGCTCACTCTCAACCCTAACCATTAAGCCTGTTTCTCTATGCGTGGCTTGCACTGCTGAATCGGTTTTATTGACATGCTGACCGCCTGCCCCTGACGCTCGACAAGTTTGATAATCAATCGCCTTATCAAACTGCTGAGTATTCACTTCATAAAGATTGCCACTAAAAAACCAATTTTTACGTTTATGCTTAGTACGAAATGGGCTTTGGCACACCCATAACAGTGCACCTTGCCAATGATGCGCAAACTGTTTGGCCTTTTGTGTTGCCTCAAGCTCAATCAATATAGATTTAAAGCAGCCTTTTTGCTGAGCACCTACGACTTCTATAATCGAGTAATCAATGTTTTGAGCTTGGCACTCGCGCTCAATGGTTTTCAGTGCCAGTCCTACGGCCTTACAGCATTCAATTGGCCCTTGTCCTGAAGTTAATTGTAATAACATCATGCACTACACCCTCCATTGGTTTTAAAGGTCAATATCGGGCGAAGCCTTGCAATAACATCGATTAACCCCGCTTCTTCTAAGTCGGCAATAATGGTTTGTGCCTTTTTATACGCTTGAGGTGCTTCGTCATATAACAGCTCTTTGTTTGCACAAATCACCCGACTGCCAAGCTCAGTTTTATATAAGTCATCGCGTTTATATTTATGACTTAAGCGACCTTGGCACTCACCACGCTTCCACTTTCTACCAGCGCCATGTGCTAACGAATACAAACTCATGTGCATTGCTTCGTCAGCATCTTCTCTGGGCTTAACCAAATAGCTATAATCACCACGAGAACCCGGAATAACAACCGCGCCACAGTCGCTTGGTGTTGCACCTTTTCGGTGTAAAAAGCCTTGCATGCCATCAACTTCTTTTGCAGTCACTAAATTGTGATTTACATCTAAAATGACATTACCACTAGCGCGAATGGCGTCTAAAAAGCGTTTTGCTATCATCTCTCGGTTAAGCTCAGCCCAACGCACCGCTTCATCATGCTGTTCAAAATAATGCGTAAAGCTTTGCTCTGAGCTTTGTAAGCCATCATGGTTGTGTTCAGTGATATGTTTGACCAAAATTGACTGGCCTAACCCACGAGAACCCGAGTGTACGAGCAATTGCAATTGCTGCTTAGACAAACCTAATGCTGAAAAGGCTCGCTCGTTATACACTTCATCGACCGCTTGAAATTCAGCAAAGTGATTGCCTCCACCTATGGTGCCAAGCGCATGATCAAAACCTTGTACACGTATGTTTTTCTCATTTCTTCGCATTTGGATGATGCCGCTCCAGCTGTCATCCAACGGCAACTCAATGTCTTTGAGCTTTTTAACGATTTTATCTAGGTTTACCTTTGACACCTTCAACGACGATTGCCACAAAGCCATACCACAACCTATGTCATTGCCCACTAACGCAGGATAGATTTTATTTTTTGTAAAAAATGCCGCACCAATTGGATAGCCTCGGCCTGGATGTAAATCTGGCATGCCTGCAACTCGATGCATACCTGCCAGCTCTGATGTTTTAATTAGTTGTTGTGTAGCCAACCCTTCAATCCAAGTATCATTGGATGCAATTAGGTTGACCGAATCTGTTAATTTTTGGACTGATTTGCCCATAGTACCAATACCTTTCTTACTAAGAAAAAGATGGTGGATCCAAAAGGTTAATCAGACTGACTGCTTTATTCGAAAAAATATTAAGCGAAAACAATTATTTTAGGCGTAATATGAAAATTAAAGCCGTGCCAAAGCGATCAGAATAATACTGATTATTAAACCTTACTGGGTCGTATTGGCAGGTCTATTTATACTTGGAAGTGACCGATGAGAAAGCATGGCAGAAACTAATAAGTTAGTTTCTAATTAATCGCTTTTAGCGGACAAGACCTGCAAAGGATAAATTTTTATGTGACATGTTTTTCTCCTTTACAGTTAGTTGATGAAATAATAAACGCTCAATGAGCGAGCGCAGTTTAAATTTGACTGACCCTTTTTGCAAGACAATTTGCAAAAAATTTTCACCATAGTTATTTATATGATGTAAATAATCAGAGAAGATAAAAATAAGAATTTTGACTTTTTAAGAGGTTTTCAAAGATTTTAACTGCTATTTCCAGCCCATCTTCCACACTTTTGGGTTTTTAAGATCGCGCCAGTTAATTTCTATTTCTCGCTTGGTCATTACCGCTTCGATGATGCATTCAATCACGCGACCCTCTTCATCAAACTCGACACAGGTCACCATAAAGTGTTTTTCTTTTAACTGCGGGTGAACAGCGGTCCATTTGCTGTTTAATAATTTTCGTGGAGTAAGTGTATGTTGCATAAAAGAGAAACTTAACGAAATGACATGTTTATACGTTATATAAAGCGCTTAGGCTCAAATAAACGTGGCTCGCGCGTTAGCTTACAACTTAAATGCAACTTTGTTGTTCAAATGTATCAGAGAGCTTCTATTGCAGCACCCACTCTAAGGTCACTGTAACTCCCTTGCCGTCGATCACTTGATTATTCTTATCCAAAGAAACGTAATATCGCCATTGCTTTAGTGCTTTCATCCCTGCTTTGTTAAAAGTGCTATCAGGGCTCGCATCAAGCACTTTAATATTCCTTGGCCTGCCCGTTTGATCTAAATCAAAAATGTAATTTACCTTTGCATATGCAATCCTTTTTTCTATTGCTCTAATAGGGTAAATAGGATCAACACGACGCTTTAATTTAGGTGAATGCTTATCATTAACTGATGCCAACGTGCGTTCTTTTGAACTTGTTTTTAGAAAATCTTCATATTGCTTATCTTTACTTAAAGCATGGCCTTCTCCAAAGACATCTAGCAAATTAAATTCAAGCTCACCTGCTTCATTAACTAAACTTAAAAGAGTATACAATTTCGCATCTTGAGATTGCTCGGTATACGCTAAATAAGACTTAGCCTTTAACGGAATTTCATTAAATTCTTGTAATCTATACAGCAACTCGAGTTCTAGTAATAATGCACTTTTCAGCTCATTTGCATTTATTTCTGGAGAGGCAATAACAACCCTTATCGCTTCCAGAGCCTTACGATAATTATCTTGCTGAAAGTGTACTGATGCTAATAGTCTTGCTATCACGGCTTGGTCGTAGGCATTAGTTGTGTGCGTTGATTCGAGATGCTCAATTGCTTGCTCAGTATGCCCTTTGCTTACTAAGGTGAGCGCTTTCACAGCCTTTTTCCCTACTTTATTTCCGGCATAATATTTCTTTAAACCACTATGACATTGATAAGTTAAAGGCTTGCAAAGATCCGAGGTAGTTTGAGTGGTTGTATTACAACCCGATATCATCACAGCAAATACAGCCGTTGCGAGTAATGTTTGTTTCATTATAAAATTCCTTTTGTTAACAATTACCTATTGCAGGTTCAAGTTAACACAAGGCTATTTTTTCGTCTATTTTTTGTAAGCCGGTCAATATTGTATGACTTTAAACACTCAATATCCCGCCAGAAGTTGGCGCTCTGACGCTTCAAACTGCTTTTGCAACTTGGCCCTTGCTTGTTCAACTTTAGGATCTTTCAGCGCTTTGCGAAGTGCCGCTTCTAAGTATTCATCTGAATCAAGTGTGAGTGCAAACGCCAAGCCCTGACTAGCAAATCCTGTGTCATCAAATTTAGCCAAACGCTGTAATTCATTCATGTGATGGCCAAGTGACTGCAACTTACCTGAAACGGCGAATACAGTACCAACAAAGCGATCGACACGCCCTTTCAATAATGCATGTAATGCTTGAGCTGAGTTGAGCGATGTATGAATATTATTTTCACCGAAATGATGTCTAATACTCATCATTTTATGGGCATTGCGTTCAACGGCAACCTGTAATGGCCTATCTTCTGGGTCAGGTCGTCCTTTCACTTTCCAGATATATTGTTGACCGGTATAAACTTGCGTTAACCAAATAAAGTTTGGCTCTCGCTGTGGAGTTTTAGAAATAGAAAGAATAAGAACGTTTGGGTAGTAAGCATCCCTCTCCATAATGCGTGCCCAAGGCTTACCAGTGAATTCAGCTGTAAAGTCAGCGTTTTCTTTTGCAACATCAACTAATAACTCTGCAAACTCAATAATTGGACCCTGACCTTTATTGTTTGCATCAATAATTTGAAACGGTGGGTTATGTTCAAACACCACTGACAAACTCGGGCGCTCAGCCGATGCCGAGCAAGCAATAAAACAGCAACAATAGAATAGACACAGCTTCATCATTTGCTTGCTCAACTTTCTCGTCCTCTGAGTATAACCAGCAACTACAATTTTGCTTTATAATGACCGCCTTGAAAGCTATAGGTTAGCCGCTGCTTTTAATCTAGTTTGCGCATCCATTAGCATGTCGTAATAAGGGTATGACTTATCAGCGAGCTTTACGGCCTTCTCTAAAAACTCGAACGCTTTTTTGTTATCTTCTTTTTGTTCATAACCATAAGACAACCCCCACCAAGCATCAACTGAGTTAGGGTGCAGCTTTGTATTGTGAGCAAAAACTTGAATGGCTTTATCGTAATTGCGCATACCGATAAGCTGATAGCCTAACTGTCTAACTGCATTATCTGGTGGTGTGATCTGCTCACCCCATTGCTCAGAGAGCTTTTTATAATACGCATCAATAGAACTCATGTCGTACGTTAGCTTTTTCAACGGCATTTGCTTAGCCATAAATAGATTATGGTAGGCATTAAACGCCCCTGCCGCAGATGTTAGGTTGTGAGATACGCCATCGAGCGCATCACTCACGTAAGACAATTTAAACGGCTTATTATTCTGGATAAACTGCTGCAAATCGTCATAACGCTCCCGCATGACTCCGGCTTCTTCACCGATATTCATATAAAGATAAGTATCAAGGGTTTTATTTTTCTTTAAAAAGTCTTTTGTGCGCGTCACTGCTGCCCCATAGTTCCACCAAACCGCCGGACTATAAGCTAAATGCGCTTGGAACAGGGTTGGTTTTTCGGTCATCGCATAAAGTGCAAATACCCCTGCTGCCGACGCGCCACCAATGACTTTATAATCATGGGTACGATATTTTTCATCGATAAGTGGCATGAGCTCCTTTTCAAAAAAGTCTAAAAACTTTTTACCTCCACCTCCTAACCCAACTGGGCCTTGCGGCTCTTCATTTACGGTCGGATATAAATCTCTCAATCGCTCGGTATTTTCAATCGCCACTATAATGGCTTCTGGCGCGGCATTGTCGCTTTGTAAGCGCTCAAGCACAGAGGTGATCAAAGGCAAATTACCCGCACCATCTAAACGGTAAATGACCGGATACGCTTTATCAGATTCGCCTTTATAGCTCTTTGGTAACTGCACAACGACAGTGCGTTCTTCATTTAAAATGCTTGATTTAAATACATGAGTAAACTGAGTGTAATCAGCATGTTCTTTGGTGGCTGATGTTTGAGAAAGTGCCAGTGGAGAAACGACAATTGAAGACAGGGCTAAACTAAGAGAAAGTGCCAAAGGTTTAAGTAAATGCACGACTAATCCTTTAAAAATAAAGTGGCTACTCGTTCAACATATCAACACTTGGGGTACAAAAGAAAGCAAAAAATAATATGAGAGCTAAAAAGTACATAACGTGAACTTCAATTACGACTAAAAAACATCACTTAATTTTGACTATTAAAACCTCTGCCAACTTGCATAAATTTCATTCTATCAGTATATTTTTCAAACCCTCAATGGGTACAAATTTAATTTAAGGATAAAAAATGAAATTATTATTAAATAAAAAGAATATGAAACAGCTTTCTATAAATAAAAAATCAATTCAAAGAGACTTAACTCCTAACATTGCAGGCGGTGAAGCTACACGTCCACTCACTGATAGCTGTGGAACGTGTGATAAAGAAAATGCATGTTTCTACTTCCCTACTATGCATGCTTGTAATCCATAAAAGGCATTTGCTTTTTAGGCATATAGAAACTTAAGCTTAATGTTTCTATATGCCTATAAGTTAAGCTGCAGTCTTTACAATCGCGCCCTCTGCAATATGCACATGATCATCATCTTGCTGTAAAAAAGCACTGTTATGGCTGATCATAATGACACGTCGCTCCTTCGCGATAGTTCTGATCAAGGTCATCATTTCTGTACTATTGTGTTTGTCTAAGGCCGATGTTGGCTCATCCATCAATAACACTTTGGCATTGCGTAATAGCGCACGGGCGATAGCAAATCGCTGTTTTTCACCTCCAGAGAAAATCTGCGCACGCTCACTCACGGCCTGTTCGAGGTCTTTACCAATCTTTTCATACCATTGCGACAACCCAACTTGCTCAAGCGCTTGTTCAATTGCATCATCACTCGGTTGCTCAGACAAACCTAATAGCAGGTTTTCTTTAATGCTAGTATTTAATAATTTCGGCTCTTGATCGACCCACGCAATTGCTTGTCTCAAAGAATATAAATCAATGTCATCTAACCGTTTGCCATCAATGAATATCGCTGACTTTGTATCATCATAAAAACCAAGTAATTGCGACATCAGGGTGCTTTTTCCTGAGCCACTTTCACCGGTTACAATTGATAAACCCGGCCCATCAAATTGATAGCTAACATTATTTAAAATCACTTTCTCATCACGCTCAAAATTCAGTGCTTGTATTTGAATTTCACTCGCATTGTCGACGCTTTCACCTTGCTGAATCTGCTCCTGCGCTAACTGTTCAATGTCTTGCAATCGAGTTGCCGTACCCGCAGCTTTGAATAAATTACTGAAGAATGCGCCCAATGCCACAAGCGGAAAAGTTAAACCAAACAAGTACATTAAAAATGCGGTAACTGTGCCTAAAGTCATGCTTCCTTGCTGCATCCAATAGCTCGAAAAGCCTAAAATCGCGACCATACTCATCATCAGCACCAGGTTGATGGTAGGGCTGATCATCGCCATGATTTTAGCTCCCCGTACTTCATGCTCCATGCAGTTTTCTAGTAATGCTTTTGATTCTTGATGCAAAGGGCGCTGCGCATTATGAGATTTGATCAAAGTGTGATGGCGCATCCACTCAGTTAATGTACTCAATAGCTTCGCTTGAGCAGCTTGAATGGCTTTGCCAACACCACTCATCATCAGAGATAAAGGCAAAATGACTAAAAAGCCAACTAAAACACAAGCCAATAAAACCAGAGTTAAACGCCAATCTAGATAAAACATCATAGCGACAACCGCCACAAGTGATACGGCACCTGCAAATAAACTAATAAAGTCAGTGGCCAACACCGTTTTAACTTCTAAGGTATCGTTAACAACGCGTGTTGCATATTCAGCACTGTGTTTATCTGAAGCTGCTTCAACCGTACTAAACAATAAGTTACCAATAAGACTATAGCGTAAGCTGGTACATATACGCTCACCTGTTTTGGCGCCATACCATGTCAAAATGCCTTCAAACACGGCACTAATGAGCACAATACCCAGAAGCGTCATTAATACCGACATCGCAACGCCATCGACTGAAATAGAATCGACTAAGTTTTTCGAAAACCATGGGATCAATAACTCGAGCACCGTTGTAACGACAACCAACACTGACAACACAGCAAATTGCATCTTGCTTGGTTTATGCGGCTTTAAAATCTGCCACAAGTTTTTTAACTCTCCACCACTTTGACTCATTGCTTTACTCCTGAAAAGAAATTACGGTCAAAATATAAATGACCAACTGGTCATTTTCAAGTGACTAATTGTTATATTTTTAATCATGTGTGAAAATACAGTGGGTTCTTTGAGGAAATGACAGTGTCAAAACGCGATTTAATTTTATCGACAGCTAAAACCTTATTTATTGAAAGTGGTTTTAGAGCAACCACCATTGCCAAGATTGCAGAGCATGCAAATATTGCGAAAGGTTCTATTTATTCATACTTTTCAAGCAAGAACGATATTGTTAAAGCATTATTGCTGCAAACAGACGAGACGCGTCAAAACATCATAGATGCGTTACTCAATTCGACACATAAAGACAATGACAACCTGATCAAACGCTATATTGAACTAGAACTAGGGGAAGTCGTAAAAGAACGCGACTTTTTAAAAGCGATTTTAAACAGTGATGAAATGACGCTAAATGAAGAGCTCATTGACATGTTGCAGCAATTACGTGTGAACTATCACATGACGCAGCAAAAAATTATTTTGCAAAGCTTTGGCCAACCCATTGAGCCGCATTTGCTTGATGTAACAACCATGTTGAATGCGTTATTACAAGAATACACCATCTTTTTAGCACTCGACGAAGCCAAGTTTTCACTAGACCATTGCGCAAAATACATTCAACTGAATGTCAAAAGTATCGCCAACAACCTAATTGACCAATCGGTCACTCCATTTTTGACTAAAGAGAACTTTCCGATGCCATTGCCATCGCATAGTAAATTTATGCAGCAGCAAGCAATTAAAGATTTGCTCGAAGAGATCAAACAGTTTGCACAAAGCCAAGACAATGCAATTGAGGAAGAAATTTACAACACGCTCGGTTTATTAGAGCAAGAACTAGAGCAAAGCTCAGCAAACAAAACACTTCAACGCGCACTCCTTGCGAACCTGCGCCAGTTTAATGCACTCAATAAACAACTTGATGCACTCGCGCCATTGCTTGACCTACAACTTGGTTAAACAAGCAAAACTCATAAAAAGTGCCTGAGTTAGCTGCTTACTTGCAGCTAACTTCATACTTTTACTAGCGAGTATTTTGGTAATTTAATCTTTTTGTAAGTGCTCTTTCATTTCCATCACTGATTTAACATCAATGCTGTACTCCGCAGTCGGTCTCGCCAACAAACGGGGAATACCTATCGGCTCACCCGATTCAAGGCAAAAACCATAAGTTTCGTGACGAATACGTTCAAGCGATTGTTGGATCTTAGGTAACAAGCGCTGCTCACGCTCGACAATACGAATTAATAAATTAGATTGCTCTTCCCAAGCCGCTTTATCTAGTGGATCTGTCGTATCAGGTTTATTCAGCATCTGCTCTTTCGCTTCTCGAATACGCTCACGCGTCGTGTCGTGAAGCTCTACTAATTTTAGTCTAAAAAACGCCAGCTGTTCATCATTCATATACTCCTCTTCTGGCGCATTAATGATTTTTTGTTCCATCTCAGCAAGAGACTCTGCACTTATTGTTTCCATAAACTTCACCACTACTATTAAATTAACATAACAATTAACAAATTGTTATAACATAACAAATGTAGCAGGTTTTAGTTTTTGAGATATAAATTAAACGCTAATACTCGCCAATCAAATATAAATATAATTTAAATAACCTTAACAGCAATTTTGAATGTCCACTAAAAACCGGAGACATTCAATAGTAACACGACATTTTAATAATCCCATGTAGATCCTTGCGCCTCTTAACGCATCAGCTCAGCAATAATACCCGGCTCAGAAACCCCCGCTTCTTTCATCGACTCTTGTAGCATTTTAATGGCATCATGACGTGCAAACTCGAGACTATTAATCTGATTCTGATGCATATCCAGCACATCTCGTTTCGTGTCATCATCTGGGTAGCTGGCTTCTTTTGCCTCAGCAAGCGCCTCTTTTGCAGCTTCGATCATCTCTATAAGCCGCTCAATGGCCTTTATCATTTCTTTAATATGCTGTGGGAGTTTATCTTTGGGGTCTTCCGATTCTTCTTGGAGTTTTTTTCTGCCTTCCATTGAAATATGGATCGACTCATCCTGGCTTTCAGTTGCTTCTTCCGCTTTTTCTATTTTTTCCGTTTTTTCCGTTTGTACGTTCTGGTCTTGTGCGTTAGTAGACGCATTAAGATAGATGGGTATTGTATTGCCAATACGCATTATTCTTCCTGAATTTTATTAACAATTTATCTGTTATCGGCAAATGTATTCATTGCTAAAGTGGTAACTTATTATTGACTATGTTTCTCTTATCGTTGAGCGCAACAGAAAAGCCATAAATCCGTAATATAACCACCTGAAAACCTTCATATAAAAAGCATTTTAACGCAATTAAACCGACACTTAACAACACTACTTTAGCCGTGAAATAACATCTTTTTTAGGTCGTTATTTCAAGCAATTGGAGTGTTCAAATGTCATTGATGATTTAAATCATAAAATAATTGTGGAGAACAAAATGAAAATACAGTGTGTCTTATTGTGTGCTTTGGCTCTATTAAGTCCACATAGCAATGCCGACTCATTAAAAGTAATGGCTTACAATATTATGCAACTGAACGTTCAGGATTGGGATCAAGCCAATCGCGCTGAGCATCTATCAACAACAATTTTAAATCTTAGCGACAGCCCGGATGTTATCCTTATCAGTGAAGCATTTAATACTGAATCAGAGCAAGCGTTAGCAAAACTCTCTCATCTTTACCCATATCAAACACCAAATGTTGGTCAAGATTGCAGTGGCTATGGCTGGGAAAGTTTAACAGGCGACTGTTCAAACAACCCCTTTGTTATTCGTGGGGGTGTCGTTATCTTATCGAAGCACCCTATCGTGACACAAAAAGCACATGTGTTTAACAATAGCCTAACTGACAGCTGGGATAACTTTGCAAATAAAGGTTTTGCTTACGTCGTAATTAACAAGAATGGTGCCAAGTACCATTTAATTGGCACACATTTACAAGCAACACACGATGACAACACTGAAGAAGAGCATGCTGTACGCATGGGGCAGTTAGGTGAAATACAAAATTTTATTGAGCGAGAGAACATTCCAGCTTCAGAGCCAGTTATCATTGGTGGTGATATGAATGTAGAATGGAGTAATCAAGCGGAAGTTGCAGATATGCTTGATGTAGTTCGAGGCGGGTTGTTATTTAAAACACCAGTAATCGGGTCATTTCCTGCAAAGCATAACTGGTTTACCAAAGCTAACGCCTACTATTTCGACTACAGCTTAGAATATAACGATACGCTTGATTATGTGTTTTGGCATCAAGATCACAAACAGCCTGTTAATTCCCCAGAAATGTCTGTGCGCTACCCTAAAGCAGAGAATGATTTTTATTGGAGTTATTTGCGCGGTAATTGGAACTTGCCCTCTGGCAGTTACTACCATAACGGTTACTACAACGAGCTCTCTGATCACTACCCTGTGCAAGTTAACTTTGAATTTTAATGAAAAATGGAAGCCTTTATGGCTTCCATTTTTGCACTTTTAAAAATCGCTAGCGTTATCTATTTTTCGGCAACCTTGTGAGGTCTAACTTCAATACCTTAGAGCGTCTTTGGTAGTTATAAAGCGAACGTTTTTTATCTGGTAAGTCTTCAACCCCTACACAATCAAAGCCTTGCTCTAAAAACCAATGAATACTGCGTGTTGTCAGTGCAAATAAACTTTTATAACCGACGCGCTTAGCTTTATTGATGACCGATCGAAGTAGAATGCTGCCACGATCTGCATCTCGATATTGCGGGTGGACGGCAAGGCTGGCAAATTCGCCCATGTTCTCTTCATCAAATGGATAAAGTGCAGCACAGGCGATAATCACGCCATCGCGGTCTATTACGCTAAACTGTTCAATCTCTATTTCTAATTGCTCACGAGAGCGACGAACCAAGTAACCCTGTTCTTCGAGCGGGCGAATTAAATTGATAATGCCATTAATGTCGCCAATCGTTGCGCTACGCAATTGCTCAGAACTTTGCGGCGCGATTTGCGTACCAATGCCATCAAGAGAGAACAGTTCTTGCAGCAAGGCACCATCTTCTTCATAACTCATTAGGTGACAACGGTGCACACCGCCACGACATGCATCAATAGCCGCTTGCAAAAATACCGAGGCACTCATACAAGTAGAGCCTTGTTCACGATAACGTGCTAACACCTGCTCTGCTTCATTTGGCATGAGTTCAGCCAGCGCTTCGCCATTCTCATCTAAGATCCCCGCCTCTTTACAGAAGCCCAGCATCTTATCTGCATTGAGTTTTAGCGCGACTTGGGTAGCGATTTCTTCTGCCGTTAAATTAAAGCTCTCACCGGTGACCGATGCGGTGATCGGGCCAAGCAATACAATGCTGTTGTTGTTCAATTGATGGCGAATACCGTCTACGTCGATACGACGCACTTTGCCTGAGTGATGATAGTCGACACCATTATCAATGCCCAAAGGCTGAGAGATCACAAAGTTACCACTGACAACATTCAAGTTAGAGCCCAACATGGGGGTACTGCTTAACGATTTAGACAAACGCGCGGTGATGTCGAGTTGCATAGCACCTGCAACTTGCTTGATGACTTTAAGCGACTCATTGTCGGTTACCCGTACATCATTATGAAACTGGGTAATTATGCCTGCATCACTCAGAGCCTCATTAATTTGAGGTCGCGCGCCAAATACCAATACAATTTTGATACCGAGACTCGTCAGTAACGCAATATCATTAATAATACTGCGACAGCCAGGCTGATCAATCGCCTCTCCACCAAGCATGATTACGAATATTTTCCCCCTATGCGCATTTACATAAGGCGTTGATTGACGAAAACCGTCTACGAGTTCAGTTGTACGCACCTGCAGCTTACCTTTGTTCAACCATCAATGGATATTGGCTACAACTTTAAAGAATTATTATGCACAAATAAAGAATTAATATTCTTTATTTGTGCAAACTTTAAATAAGCAGCATACGCCTTCTAGTTGAAAAAATTATTAAACGAAAGTCAGAGGATTATTTTGCAGCTTGTAAATACTCATCATGCCTATATTTTACCAATGAGTAAGAGCAATATTTCACTTCATTTTAAGTAGTGACTCGACAATATCTTTAGAGTAAAACTCACTTACAGGGCAATCAAAATCAACAAGTTTATCTGTTATCCAATTGGGGGCTTGTTGTTGCTTAGTCTCTGAAACTTTTAATTTAAGCTCTGGCCAAATAAACTTCTTAGCTGCACTCCTCACTGTGCTAGATTCAATTTTTACCAGAATGTCTTTCGCGGCTTCTTGGTGCCAACTTCTTAAGCCTATCGTTTTCACTTCATACAATATTTCGATCAGCCTAAGTAAGTTTAATCTATCACGGTCATCATTCTTATTCGCTAACCCTTTCACCCTATCTATAATGCGCTCAAAGTCATTATCACTATCGAGAGCAAATGACAGGAGTAGATTTAATCCTGAGTTGAATTCACCAGAGTAGTTTTGAAAGTCTTGGTGCGCCAACATGGACTCTTTGAACAAGCGCTTAGCTTTGGCGTAGTCTTTCACATGTAAAGCATAAATGCCCAATGTACTTTTTATTCCTCCCAACCAAGCCTTAAGATTTTTTGCTTCAGCAATAAATAATAGCTGATTCATAATTTTTTCGGCCTCAATCACATTACCTTCGCTCAACAGTGAATTTGATACTCGGTAAGAGGCCCTCAACTTGTTTTGATCTGTTTTAGATTTTTTAAACACGCAAAAGTATGCTTGCTTTGCCACTGATAAGTAATTGGATTTGAGACTGTAGTGACCTAATAAAGTTAACAATGTCGAGGCTTCTGAAGCTGAACTGTTCTTATCAATTAGCTTGCCTAACTCAGAGACTGAGCGCTTAAAAAGCGATAAGTCATTTAACTTTAGTCCTATCGTTCCTCCAAGTGTGTACCACTCTAACTGCTTGTTTAGTTTTAGTTCTTTACCGAGATGAAAGCTTTGTATTAATTCTTGACGAGATCGCTCAGGCGCAACATGAGAAAACTTTTTTATATATTCCAAAGAATCAACGGCCGAACTTTTTGGTTGAGCCGCCAATAAACAAGAGCTAGAAATACTGATAATAAAAAGCATGCTCAGAAATTGTACCGTCATGTCATCAACCTCAGCGAAAGCGAGCGTTATATTTTAAAAGTATAGATGAGCCTAATCAGGTTGGTATTATTAAAAATTAATGAAGTCAAAAGGGGCTAAATACCCGTTCAACCTAAGCGATATTTAGCCTTTAATAGTTAAGGCTTGTGTTTTAAGTTTTTTATCAGCTGAATATCTACCCAGTGTTGTTTTCCTTCATAAACACGTTTGCCGCTTCCATTAATATGCCAATCCCCCCGAATAAAGAAGAAGTACTTTCCATCAGGTGATAATTGAGGGGAGCTTTCCTGTTTTTCTGTATTAATCGTTGCTCCCATGTTTATAACCTTCGACCAAGTGCCATCTTGCTCTTTAAAACTAATATAGAGATCAGATTGCCCAAAACCCTCGGCTCGTTGCACGCTCCAAATCAGGTAAGATTCGTCAGGTGCTATCATGGAACCCGCTATGTACTCTCCTTGATTCATATCATCTCTTAGCTTGATAGGCTCTTCATACTGCCCGTTGATAAAACGGGAATAATACAAAGCACCGACAACACCCCGCTCTTTATATCCGGTGAAATAATAAGTGCCACTCGCAGAAACCGATCTGCCATGCGCCATATGTTTTATGAACGCACCTGGGCTTTTAGGCTCAGACCAGTCATTACCTTTACGCTCTCGATACATTTTGCCGATGAACATTTTGCTGCCATCATAAGAAAACTGTGGCCAACGAATAGCTGTTTTTGACGCCTTTCCCCACTGATTATTTTCTTTATGGATAACAAAGAAGCCTCGATTATTGTCTTCGCCTATGGCTTTGGTGAAGTAAAAAGATTGCATATCAGGCGTGAATGTACCGCTTTCAAACTCCCCGTTTGGTGAAACAATCTTGGGCTCAAATATTTTAGGTACTAAACCGGGTGGTTGCTCACCAAAATATGCACTTTCTTTTACATTAGGTTTGTCGTGAGTTGGATTCACAGAACAACCGCTAAGACTTAAAAATAAAAGAGTGAGTAAAGTTACATTCGACTTCATGATTTGTCCTTAATGGTGATTTAAGAACCACTGACATTAGCAGCCCAAATACAAAAAGCCTGACGTCCTAATGAATTATGCCTGATTCTGGTAATCTTCATCTGCCTGAAGATGCTAGCATCTATGAAGCGCGTTCTTGTGTTCACAAGAAGACACTTAGAATAATCAATAAGTATATGTATTTAATACATAAGTTAATATTTCAGTACTGTCTAGGCTATAGGCTGCAGTTTTTTAAAGTAAAAGCCTTCACATTTTCCCTAATATAATTTGCTTTTAATTTTTATAAAAACCAACACTGTATTGCGACTTCTTTCGTCAATTAAATTTACTTTCTAATGATTGTTGATTGATGTCATGAATTTCAAAAAACGATAGTTTTTTGAGCGTTGTTGATTTGTATAAGGGTTTTATTATTTAATCAGTTATCTTAGTTTGTTTTTTATTCTAACGTATAGGTATGAATTGAATGGTTTCAAAATCTCGCATAGAAGCATTAAGTGATGCAATCTTTGGATTGGCACTCACTTTTTTAGTCGTGAAAATGGAAATACCTAAAAGCTATGCTGAGTTTGAGAGTATGTCACATGGTTTTATTGGTTTTTTTATTACATTCTTGATGTTGTTCATTATTTGGAATAATCAGGCGAGACTATTAAATTCTATTGATATAGTGGACACGCCATTAAAAGTCCTACTTGCGTGTTTCTTATTTACTATCTTGTTTTTTGTGTTTCCACTGAAGTATATGTTTACTTTGGCACTAGAAACGTTTTTTCCGTTTTATCAAAGTGCGATAAAAATGGAAGAAACATTAACCTTAGGTCAAATCTCTCAACTTATACACATATTCTCATCAACATTAATGGCTATCTTCGGTTTATTAATGCTGATGAATATCTACATTTATAGAAACTGCGAGAAGCTTATTCTAACAGTCTCCAAAATATCAATAAAACGTGAAATATTTACTGATTTGGCCATTGTCCTAATTGCACTGATATCCCACATTATGGTGTATCTGTTGAGCGCCAACCTGTTATACCTTACAGGAATGGTTTACCTATTAATTTTACCTACTAGATGGCTACTTGGTAAGCGATATGAAGAAGAATCAGCATTGTCTCTAAAACCTGCTGCCTAGAACAATAAAGGCAAACTTAGGTATTGTCAGGTACTTAAACCTCTATTTTAAGTCATTAAAATGTTGTGCTATTGGGGCTAAAGAAGTGGCGATAGATTTCGAGTGAAGCGCAATGTTTTTCTTTGAAGATTCAATAAGCTCTAAAGCGTATAAGATTCAAACTTTAATTGGCTAGAAGAGCGGCTTACCAATAATCGTTCAGACATTGTGCGGTAGAGTATCTGGGGAGTTACTCAGGCTATTTGCATGTGAATAGTTATCAGGGCAATATACAAACACAGGCCACACTAGCTGTTTTTTTGGCCCATGCCAGACGTAGATTCAAAGAAGTTGACATAAGTTCTAGAACAGAACCTGGGTAGAGAACAGCTTACACCACCATTAGCAAATCTTGTACCAGCAATTTATGCGCAATGTCCTTATAGAGAATTACCTCAATTGAATTGCGCAGAAAACACAACTTACAAATGTAAAAATAACTCTGCATGAAGTACCAAACTCAGCAATGCCGTTAAAGAATCTTTAAATGCTTTCATTAATCTTTGTAAAAAAAAACTCCTTTTTAGTAAAGTCATGTCATCATAAATATGTTGATGTACTTTCCATAAATCTATGCACTTTTACATGATAAACAATCAATGATATTGATATGGCTTTTAATATATTTGTAACAAGCCGTTGATATACTTATTCTTTTTATCAAGTTGTACGAACATGAATCGTAAGACCATATGGGCACTACTACATTTTTTAGGCATTGCTACTGTGATGGTCAGCCTGCTATCTGGACTGCGAATTGCAGTTTTAGAATACCCCGTCATTCTTCGTTTTAATTTTTTGTTACCGCAAGGAGATATGCACTCCCTTCATGCATATAGTGCATTACTATTAACTGGCATAACCGGCATATACGTATGGTATTTGTATAAAAAAGTATTCGCTAATTTGAAACAATTTAATCGCTCTCAATTTAAAGGTGCTTATCATTGGGTGCTTGCATGCTTGCTAAGAGGGGTATTGCCAACTCTAATCATTTCAGGATGGCTTCTCTATTCTGAACATGCCTGGCTAGACATTGCCAGTATCAAGAAAATCCATTTTGCTGCTGCATTAGCAATGCTAATTTATGTCTTATTTCACACTATCGGTTATTTTATCCAGCTAGGTAAGCCTTTTTTGTTTCCCGTTTTTAGACCGCTATTCAGGCTCAATAAACAGATGTGGCTCATCATCTCTCTAAGTTCGTTATTTTTTACCCTGAGCAGTTATTATTGGTTTCAAAATCATAACCATCCTTTATTATTGAGCCGCATTGAACCCGATATCTATATAAAAATTGATGGACAAACCAATGAGCTGGCCTGGCAGCGTACCGAGTCAATCACAGTGCACACCCATAGCGGTGCTAATTTTCAAGATGGTACAACGCCAATCAGTATTCGCGCAATGCAAAATGGAGACGACGCTTATTTTCATTTTCGCTGGCAAGACAATACACAAAGTTTAAGTCACTTACCTTTGTTAAAAACTGAGAATGGCTGGCAAGTTCAGCAAGATGGTTTTCATAACTTTGATGAGAAAACTTTTTACGAAGATAAATTTGCCGTCATTTTGTCTGACCATTGTGAGATGAATGCGGCGGGGACCGCACATTTAGGGCCCAAACCTCTGGAAAATAAACCAAAGCATTGGACAGGCAAAGGATACCATTACAGAGAACGAGGATTGGTTGATCTATGGCAATGGAAAGCGGTTCGCACAAATAATATGTTCCTGATGGATGACAATTATATTGGTGAACCCACAGAGCCTAGATATGCTGAGCGACGATATACCGCGGGCTATCATCAGGATGCCAAAGAATCTGGCGCTTATAAAATGAATTGGCAATGGTACTACCCTAACCAAATCATCCCGAAGCGCCTCCCTATTGATAAAGAACAGATGTCACAGTATCAATCCCCAAATGTGAAACATGATATTGCAGATTTATCATCGTCTTGGATAATCCCATGGTTTGATAGCACGCCCTATCACCCAGAAAATGACCAATATCCCGTTGGCACGCAAATGCCCTCTATTCTCTATTCTTCTAACCGCTTTGAAGGGGATAGAGCCCATGTAAAAGCATACGCTAAATGGCACAACGGATTTTGGTCTTTAGAAGTCTTAAGAAAACTGAATACACGCTCTGACAAAGACGTAATCATCAAGCATGGTACCTGTATTTGGGTTGCTGCATTTGATCATAGTCAGATTGCGCATACTCGCCATACCCGCCCGATTAAGTTGCTATTCCATGAATAAATATATCTTGAGGTTTTTGACCCTTTTCTGGCTGATGATGATATTGGCATTATGCCAATATCATCATCAGCCAGATCCGAGTCCCCCCGTTCGATTTACCAAGCTAGACAACGATGGCACAGCAATGCAACTTTGGCATGGTCCATGGGCGTGTGTTTTAGATAAAAATACGGGCTTAATCTGGGAAAATAAAACCGACGATGAATCAATTCATGATGGCCTATGGACATACTCTTGGTTTAATCCCACCCTCAATAAAGGAAAGCCAAACAATGGGGATTGCTACTTTGAGAGTGCACGATGTGACACCAGTGATCTGATTAGAAAGGCCAATCAGCTTGGCCGTTGTGGTATTAATAACTGGCGACTACCAACGGCTAAAGAGCTATTGAGTTTAGTACATTACGACCCCAAAACAGGAATGCCCAAGATACAAAATGATTTCTTTTCCCATACCAAACGTGGCGACTATTGGACCGCCGACCACAATAAATCGTTAACAGGTGTATATCAACACTTACACCAAGGCGCCATCGCCATAAACTTTATTGACGGCAGTCCGATCGTCATTCCCTATCGAAATGCAGCATTTGTGAGATTAGTTGCGGGACCAAATACACCTTAAGATGTTCCTGCAACTAAAAATACACATTTTTTAAACTTATTTTTAATAAAAAATAAACAGTTAGATTGTAAGTTAGTCCGCTATCTCATTTGCAACAGATGCCACGCTTTTATTCTGATTCATGAGTGCATGCCATCTCAGCCAAAAACCATAAAAATACCTCTTTCTGGGAGAAAGAAATGAAAAAAGTACTTCTGTCATTTATGGCAATAACTGTCAGTTTGATTGTTTCGTACAAAGCCGCAGCAGAGAGTAAGTGGGTGCGTTTGGGCTGGCAAAATAATGCTAGCACAACTGCCACTATTAGCTTTACTCCCAGCGGTAATAACAATAATGCCTATGTAAAATTTGGCTATGAAAGTAACGAATCTAATTGGCAATCAAAAGCAGTGACTTTCACAACCAACATGGCCTCCATCACTACAAAACATGCTCGATTAACTGAACTAACTGCTAACTCTGCTGTATATTTTCGAATTTGTGATGATGCTGGTTGCGGCGATCGCTTTTGGTTTAAAACTGCTCCTGCAGATAATACTCCTTATGTATTTGTAGCAGGAGGTGATACTAGAACAGGTTGGACCAATCGCCGTGAGGGTAATAAACTAATCGCAAAAATAAGACCGCTCTTCGTTATGCATGGTGGTGACTTTACCGACTATAATAACCGTTCACAATGGATACAATGGTTAAAAGATTGGGAACTTTCGTATTCTAGTGACGTCATCAACGGCTTAAGCTATAAACGCATTTATCCAATGATCAGCACGCATGGTAATCATGAGGACAGCGATATCAGTACTATCTGTAAAATGTTTGGTGTTGATCCAAACCAGAGTGATACTTGTTCGGCCAATGACACTTTCTACAGCGTCGCCATTTCACCTTTGATGCGTGTGTACACTCTAAACTCTCAATTCATGAGAGAAGGCACGGCATTACAGCGGGCACAGAATAATTGGTTATCTTCTGACTTAAGCAACATGGGGCAAACAACCGCATGGCGAGTTGCGCAATATCACAAACCCATGTTTCCTCATTATCGCGGGAAATCAGACAACCAAATTTTATTCAACTGGTGGGCAGAAGACTTTTACGAGCATGGTATGAACCTAGTCGTTGAATCAGATACCCATTTAACAAAGTTAACCGATGTTGTTAAACCAAGTGGCAGTAATTTCACCACAACACAATCGGGTACTGTCTATGTCGGGGAAGGCAGCTGGGGGGCACCTGCTCGTTCAGCCAATGATGCTAAATCGTGGACTCTCGATTTGGCAAGTATCCAACAATTTAAAGTGATCACTGTCTCAGAGTCACAAATGGATATTCGCACCGCGCAGTTTAATGGTACTCCATCTTCACTCAGCAGAGCCGATCGTGACGCTAACCCAACCTTACTCCCCTCTGGCATTAACTGGTGGACGGCTAATGGGGTTGGTGAAGTAATGGCACTCAAAACAGACATCAACAAACGCAGCGTAATGATAAGTAATGATGTCGGAGATAACGTTACTGCAACGCTTAAGGCCAGTGATGATACCTTCATCACCAGCCGTAATGCGAATCAAAACCATGATGAGTCAACTGATCAGCTTTTAGCGGATGGCTCCGATGTTCAGTATGGTGAAATGCAGAGTTTAATAAAATGGGATACGACCGAGTTACCCTCATGTAGTAAAGTAGAGGTCGCAACCATCACTCTAGATATTTTCAACCCTTCATCAGGCTCTTATCACATTTATTCTGGTAGAAGTCACTGGACCGAAGACCAAGTAACTTGGAATTCTGTGAACGGTGATAATCAACAAGGTACTTTGCTGGGCAGTTTTACACCTGGCTCTAAAGGTAAATATAGTGTTCAACTCAATGCAGCGGGTAAAGCTACAGTCGAAGGCTGGATAAGAGGAGTGTCTAACTATGGGGTCGTTATTGCCTCTGCAGGCACTATAGACGGCATCGACTTTAGCGACAAAGAATCCGGTTTCGCCTCAGAGCTCGTAATCAAATATAATGAATCTGAATGTGATGGTGACATTAATCAAGCACCGATAGCTGAGTTCAGCACCCAGTTAAACGGATTGACAGCAGCTTTTAGTGACAAATCGACTGATCCCGATGGTCAAATAGTTCAATGGCAGTGGCTATTTGGCGATGGCGAGAGCAGTGACGTTCAAAACACAAATCATATTTTTGCATCTGCAGGCGAGTATCAAGTTACATTGACTGTAACTGACAATGAAGGGGCTAGAAACAGCCAAACAACCTTTATCAACGTCATTGACCCTGATCAATCCACACGGACCACTGTTGTTCTAGAAGCTAGCGACGACACATTTATTTCATCAAGAAGAAAAAGTACTAATTACGATGAACATCGAGATGAATTACTTGCTGATGCATCTGACAGCACTTACGGTAGCATGCAAACACTGATTAAATGGGACGTTTCTGAAATCCCAAGTTGTGCAAATATAGAGCAAGCCAGTGTCATATTAGATGTGTTTAATCGCTCCTCAGGAACATATGATATCTTCGCAGGAAAAAATACATGGCAAGAAAATACGGTCACATGGCAGGCTGTCAACGGCGGTTCACATAAAGGCCGTAATGTTGGTAGCTTCATTCCCAACTCGACAAAAGTATACAACGTTGACCTCAATGCCAACGGGCTATCAATGATACAAAGCTGGCTTCAAGGTCTTAATTATGGAGTGGTGATAGCTTCTGGTGGGACGCGCAATGGCATCGATATTCATGACCATGAATCAAATCGAGGGCCTAAAATATCGATCACCTATAATCTAGATCAATGTAATCGCTAAATCATAGTCAATAACAACAGGGGATCTCGACAGAGGTACCCTGTTCAAACAAAAATAGCCTAACCAAAATAAAAAATCACTATCGATAAACTTTGGCATTCAAACGAACGGTATCCATGTGACTGACTGTTTGATTATTTGATGATACTTTTACTTAGTACATTATATGAACTTTTAAAAGTAAAAGAGCTTATTCAATGAAAGAATAAGCTCTAAAGATTAGGTTTGATTATGTTTTTTGAGTAGGTATATCTTTATTGTTCATCCACACAGATAAACCGCTAAAACTCTTTAATTACTCAACTGTTACCGACTTTGCAAGGTTACGAGGTTGGTCAACGTCAGTACCCTTAATAACCGCTACGTAGTAAGAAAGTAATTGTAGTGGAATCGTGTAAACTACTGGTGCAATCACGTCCTCTACGTGGTTTACGTTCATTACACGCATCGTGTCGTCAGACTCAAACGCTGTGTCTTTATCTGCGAATACATAGATGATACCGCCACGTGCGCGCACTTCTTCAACGTTAGATTTAAGCTTTTCAAGCAGCTCGTTGTTTGGTGCAACAACAATGATTGGCATGTCTGCGTCTATAAGCGCCAGAGGACCATGCTTAAGTTCACCTGCTGCATAGGCTTCAGCGTGAATATATGAAATTTCTTTCAACTTTAACGCACCTTCCATCGCGATCGGGTATTGTGAACCACGACCTAAGAATAGAGAGTGGTGCTTGTCTGCAAATTCTTCAGCTAAGCCTTCGATACCTTCAGCCATGCTTAAAGCTTCTTCAAGCTTGCTCGGTAGCGTCTTAATCGCGTTCACAATCACGCTCTGATCACGGCCTTTTTCTTGCGCGATAGAGGCTGTAAGCATTAATAAACCAACTAGCTGAGTGGTGAAAGCTTTCGTTGAAGCAACACCGATTTCAGCGCCCGCTTTGGTCATGAATGCCAAGTCTGATTCACGCACTAGCGAAGAACCTGGCACGTTACAAATAGTCATTGAAGCCATGTAACCTTGTTCTTTCGCAAGACGAAGTGCAGCTAATGTGTCAGCCGTTTCACCTGATTGTGAAATCGTCACAAGTAGGCTGTTTTCGTGAACGAAAGACTCGCGGTAACGGAACTCAGAGGCAATCTCAACGTTACAGCTTACACCAGCAAACTGTTCTAGCCAGTAGCGGGCAACCATACCTGAATGGTACGACGTACCACATGCGATGATCTGCACATGCTTCACATCTTTGAAGATTTGCTGTGCGCTGTCGCCGAATGCATCTATTGCAACTCGACCATTTTCTAAACGGCCTTCAAGGGTATTACGTACTGCCATTGGCTGCTCGTAAATTTCTTTTAGCATGTAGTGACGGTATTCACCTTTGCCTGATGCGTCTTGAGTGATGTTTGATTCAACAACTTCACGTTCAACAGGGTTACCATCTTTATCAAAGATCTCAACCGTTTCACGGGTAATACGTGCTACGTCACCTTCTTCTAAAAAGATAAAGCTGCGTGTTACAGGAAGAAGTGCAAGTTGGTCAGAAGCAATGAAGTTTTCGCCAAGACCTAAACCAATTACCAGTGGGCTACCAGAACGCGCAACAATGATTTCGTTGTCGTTTGCTTTGTCAAACACAACTGTACCGTAAGCACCTTCCAGCTGTTTTACCGCTGCTTTTACCGCTTCTAATAGCGTTGAATGCTGCTGGCGAAGTTGGTGAATTAGGTGCACCATGACTTCTGTGTCAGTTTCAGATAAAAACTCGTAACCGTCACCTTTAAGTGCATCACGAAGCTGTGAATGGTTTTCAATAATGCCGTTGTGTACTAGCGCAATTTCATTATTTGAAATGTGTGGGTGCGCGTTTGCTTCAGTAACGCCACCGTGTGTTGCCCAGCGCGTATGTGCAATACCCGTAGTGCCTTTCACACCGGCATCCGTTAATGCCGAGTCTAGGTTAGCAACTTTACCAACAGCTTTAACTGTATTTAATTCGCTGTTTAAGCTCAGAGCTACACCAGCCGAGTCGTAGCCACGGTACTCAAGGCGCTTTAAGCCTTCGATTAGGATTTTATTTACTGGACGTTCTGCTACCGCCCCAACAATGCCACACATAGATGCTCCATTTTTGCATGTTGTTTGCCCATTTACCCTACCTGCAATTTCAAGTAGCTTAAGTAAAATTTAGTTGATGAACATAATTCGGTCACCGTTAAGTAGTTGAATTATTTGCACGTCATCAAACTAATCAGGCTGTTGTCATAATGATTTATAAATTCAGGTGTTGTCGTCTGAATTTATTAAGCCTCTGCACAGATCAGCTGTATGCCTTTAGCCTCGATCGCCTTGCGTGTGTCATCTGCAAGGAGGTTGTCGGTGATCAAGGTGGTTACTTGCTGCCATGGCAGTTCTAAATTTGGGATCTTGCGGCCAATTTTTTCTGACTCCACCAGCACGATAACTTCTCGTGCTGACTCAGCCATCACTTGGCTCAAGCCCACTAATTCGTTAAAAGTGGTCGTACCCCTCTCAACATCGATGCCATCGGCACCAATAAATAACTGGTCAAAATCATACGATCGCAAAACTTGTTCTGCTACCTGCCCTTGAAATGACTCAGAATGTGGATCCCAGGTTCCCCCGGTCATCAAAAGTGTTGGTTCATTTTCAAGAGATAACAAACGATTAGCTATATTCATCGCATTGGTCATGACCACCAAACCACGCTTTTTAGACAGCTCAGGGATCATCGCTGCTGTCGTGCGACCACTATCAATAATTATGCGGTTATGATCCTTTATCAAAGCTGAAGCAGCTTTTGCGATTGCCATTTTGCGAAGCGTATCGCGTTTTTCATCTCCTTTTGCCACGATTTCTTTTGGCAATGCAATCGCGCCGCCGTAACGACGCAACAATAAACCACTCTTTTCGAGGGCAGTTAAATCCTTTCGGATCGTAACTTCTGATGTTTCAAATTCTAACGCGAGCGCTTCAACACTGACTTCGCCATGCTGGTTAACACGCGCAAGAATAGTGTGTCGACGTTGTTGAGTATTGCGTTTGGTCATAATCCGTTATCTTTGCAGGTTGATAAGTTTCGTTTCGTAACTTTATCGAAAGTTTAAACGAAACCTTTAGTATTGAGCAAGTTTTAATTGATCGATTTTTATTCTAGCAATAAAAAAATCACTCAGAGAAGAAAATTGGCATATATAGAGAGAAAAAAATGGCTTACTTTGTCATGTAAATCAGTAAGCCATCGAGTAGGAAATAGGTAGAAAAAAATAAAACTATTAAACTCAGTTATTGGATCCCAATTAATGGGACAAATGCAACATCATTTTGCAACGCTCATTTTTAGCACTACCTATCATCTCGTCGTAGGCAGTTTCCATTTCGAAAATCGCATTTTCAGCGCCTAATTCGGCCAGAATGACTTCAGCTTCACGCATTGAGTTGAAGGTTTCAGTCCCCCCCTTTTTATTCTCTAATAAATAATAATTACCATGCGTGTCGACCCCCCCCGCAAGGTAATGATTGGCATCTGCATAACTTAATATAACGGCAACTAGGTTTTGCTCTTCAAACTGCATTTTCAATTCTGTTGCTAGCATAACTCACCTCTGACCAACAATTGTTATTCGAGTGTAGTTATTAAACGAAGTAAACGCAGTTTTTGTTCACTTTTTATACAGCGCTTTTATTATTCATACCTTAAAACCTGAGCAGGTCGAATACTCGCAGCTTTAAATGTAAGGCCCGCCACGGTTAACCAAGTGATTAAAGTGATAAGCAAAGAAGCAACCACATAAACCCAAATACTTTGCGTAATACTTTGCTCAAAACTCGCTAGCCAATCACTCAATATCAAGAAACAAATAGGCCAAGCGATCGCACATCCAAATAACACCAGCAACATAAACTCTTTAGCTAGCCCATTAATGATCACCAAGCAGCTTGCCCCCAGTACCTTACGTATAGCCACTTCTTTTTGACGTTGCTTAACAATAAAGCCAGTTAGACCAAACACACCCATCAAAATAAGAATAAGTGAAATAACACCACCGATAGCCACCACCTCTGATAATTTTTGCTGCTCGCGATAGAGCGCTTGATAGTCATCTTCAAGCAAGGTGATGTCGACAGGCGCAATGTTTAAACGCGCTTTCACAAAGTTTTGTAAATCGAGGTTTATTTGGGCATCGTTCGGGTTTTCAACTTTAAAAAGTAACGAATATGTGCCGCCCACACCCAATCCATTTACAAAAACCACTGGGGCGCCTTGATGATTGACTGGCCCGACTTTAATGTCTTTAACAACACCCACTATGATGCCTTTTGCATTCGAAAATGGTCCGGCAAAGAATGAAATCGGTTTGGCAATCGCGTCCTCTGGGCTGCTAAACCCTAAAGTATTGAGCACAGATTCAGGCACGATAATACTGCCTTGCTCTGTGTCTCGGTTGAACCTATCTGATGCAAACTCGTCGGAAAAATCGCGACCTGCTAATAAGGTTAACCCCAAAGTTTCAACCACTTTGCCATGCACCCCAGCAAGCGATAAAGAAAGGGGTGTATCTGGTGTTTGAGGAAGCTTAACAAAGAGACCAGCGTTGGTAGACTGTGTGATTGAGAAATCCATTGCCACACTGGTTATCACACCAGGAATAGACTCAATGCTTGCCAAGAGTGATGCACTTTGCTCTCCATATAATGCTTTTTGTGGCATATTATTAATAACTAGTTGCTGCGACTTTTGGTAATTCACAGGTAGAGAGTGTAAAAAATGCAGTTGCTTACTCAACATCATAGCACTTATCAGTAAACCCACCGACAAGCCCATTTGCAGCAACAATAAAGCCTTTCTGATCCACACTCCTTGTCGACCTAGCTTTAATTCACCATTTAGAATGGCTTTGGTGTTAAACCCTGCCATGTACATACTTGGGTATAAGCCCGACAACACACCAATACATGTTGCCATCGCGAATACCTGTCCCAACCAAATCGGCCATTCTAGTGCTGGCAGTGGTCGGCCAATCAGTTGCATAAAACTAGGCAGAAATAACTCAACTAACACACAGGCCACTAACATAGCGAACCATGCCAGTAAGATAGACTCACTCATAAACTGGGTAATCAGTTGAGCACGCGTCGCGCCCATGGCTTTGCGTACACCAATCTCCTTGGCACGATTAGAGGACTGCGCAACACTGAAGTTAATATAATTCACACAAGAGATGATCAATAAAACCAGCGCCATAACCGCACAGATCATCACTGATGTTGCGTCTCCACCTATCTTCATATCTTGGGCAAAGTTAGGTCCCAAATGAATGTCTTTGATTGGTTGCAACCAATAATCAATGTTTTGCCATTGCCAAATTTGCGCAAAGATTTTCGTTGCCGACTGCGCAACCAACTCCATATTTGTATTAGGTAATAGCGCAACATAGGTGTGCATTACATTACCGCGAATACCCATATAGGGTTCGATACTGGTTAATGAGTGAAAATAAAAATGGCTATTCACAGGAAGATCGGCAAACACCGCACTGACCGTCAGCAGTCGATTATTCCATTGTAGTTTTAAGGTACGGCCTATTACCTTATCTGGCGTAGCAAAAGCCCCAAACAGGCGCGCAGCTTCAGAGCGTGATAACGCTATTTTTTCGGGAGTGTTCAAGGTTGTAGTGAGGTCGCCTGCCAGTACATCAATATTGACTAATTTGGCTAGGTTTGAGGTCGCAGCATAGTTTGCAGCGAGCTGAAATGCATTATTACCAATCGCCACTTTATCGTCGCTGACCATTTGCGTTTTCAATAAATAAAAAACCGATTCAACACCTGGAATATCGAGCAACTGCTGATGTGCCCTTGGGGTGGTAAGAATATATTCGTTGCCGTTCTCTTGAGCATGCATCACCAGTCGATAATGATTTTGCTGATCCGGCTGTCCTTGTTCAAAAGACAGCTCATGCTGAATAAAAAGCCCAATCAACATCAGCATAGCAATGCCTAAACTTAACCCTGACAGACTCAACAATGCATGTTGTTTATGCTGTGCAAAGCTTCTTAAAGCGGTCGTAAAATATGACGCTAACATACTGTGTTCCCTTTTGACTGCTGTATATCTGTGTTGTTATTCATAACGTAAAATTTCTGATGGACGCGCACTGGCCGCTTTAAATGCCAACGCTGCAACGGTGAGCCAAGTGAACCCAGCCACTACTAGGCCTGCCAAACCATACACCCAAATGGTTTGTTCAATACGGTCGTTAAAGTCTTGCAGCCAGTTATCCATGAGCCAATAAGCAAATGGTAAAGCGATTGCCGCTGCTGCAAGCACTATGATTAGAAACTCGCGGGCGAGTAGATTCACTAAACTGAAGCGTGTTGCCCCGAGCACTTTTCTTATTGCTAATTGCTTTTGCTGACGTTTTGCTGCAAATGCCGCGAGTCCAAATAAGCCTAAACAACTTAAAAGCATGGCCAGTACAGAGAAGTTTCGGATGAGCACAAACAGGTCTTGCTCGATGCGATAAACTTTAGCCAAGTCTTGCTGCATCAGACTAAATTGCGGATCGCCAGTTAAATTAAACTGCTTTAATAGTTGGCGTAACTGATTAAATAACCTAGGAAAGTTTGCTTGTTCGGTGCTTATCACCAATCGAACTGTTGATTGCGAGCTGTACCCTGCTGAAAATGAGACAGGCAGCCAATCATCTTTCGCCGACCCCACTTTGATGTCTTTTACTACACCGACAATGGTTGCATTGATGTTGCGGTAAAGCCCCTGAACTTGCAGTCCCACCACTTCACTCACATTGTCATAGCCTGCGCGTTTGGCCATTTGTTCGGTCACCAAAATAGCCATTGCCTGAGGTGCTTCTTCATCTGGCTGATAACCTGACGCTTTATTTACTTTACTTAAATTGTGCAGCCAATCGCTCTGAAACTCTGGTAAAAAGTCTCGGCCAGCGAGTAGTGTTAGACCTAAGGTTTCAACCGCATGAAAACCAGTGCCGATTGTCGGTGGCAATTCGCTTTCTTCATAGCCGTTTGGCCAACTGAAATAAAAGCTTTCTAAAATGCTGTCGGTTAAGTCAGTATCGGTTGTTGTAACTTGAATAACGCCTGGCAGCGTACGGATCTCATTGAGTATTGCATGTTCTTTTTCCATTAGTTGCTTGCTGCTAAAATCGTGTATCACGATGCGATCAGTCGCGTCATAACCTACCGACAAGCTTTGTAAGAACGACAACTGCTGCAAACTCACCAAAGTACAAACAATCAAGGCCATAGCCATCGCAGACTGAAATACCAATAGTCCTTTTCGAACTAGCTGGCCTGCTTTTAATTGTCCAGCAAGCAATGAGCTTAACGGTGCGCGTGCGACACAATATGCAGGATAAGCACCTGAAATTAATGCTAATAGAACGGTTGTAGCTATGATCACCGCAAACTCTGAAGCTCCCCACACTAAGTCGAGTGGTCGATTTGCAAAGTCACTAAAACTTGGCAAAAACAGTTCAACCCAACACACTGCAAGTAATGTGGCACACATCACCATCAAGAAGGCTTCTAACAAGAATTGGGCTATGAGCTGACGCTTGCTCGCCCCCAAAGTCTTACGCATGGCGATCTCTTTGCTGCGATACAACAATTGCGACACCGCTATATTGATGTAGTTGGCTGCGGCAATGGCGAGTAATAAAACACTCAGCACCACACTCAAAGTGACTAAAAAGGCAGAGCCACCTGTTTTCAACTCAAATGGTGAATGGGCTTTAAAGTAAACCTCTCGCATAGGCACTAAACGGTATTCAAGCTGACTGTTTTTAAGTTGGTATTTTTCAATGAGTCGGTCAGCTAACTGCTTTTCTATCGCTTTTAAATCAGCATTGTGTAGAGTTTTGAGGTAAATATAGCTAGAAATGTCGCTATATTCTGTGAAATCAATTGGCACTAAAGCGTGAAACAAAAAGTGACTATTATCAGGTAAGTCTTCAAAAATGGCTTTAACGGTAAAACGTTTTGCCTCGATCAGTATCGTTTGCCCGAGTGCACCTTCTGCACTGCCAAATAGTCGTTCTGCTTCACTGTGACTCAAAGCAATCTGCTGAGGTGCTGAAAGAGCCGCTTCAAGGTCGCCTAAAATCACAGAGATATTTACAAAATCACGAATATTCTTCGCTGTACCGTACAGACTGTTTAGCTTAAATGCCTGATCAGCAATTTTTATATGCTCAGATAACAAACCACCATCGACTACATCAGCAAGAATAAAAAGATCGGCGACATCACTTCGTGTTGTTAAAGTTTGCGCTATGTTCACCATAGTCAGTGGAATTTCTTCTAACCCTGGTACATTCACATCAACATGCAAACGATATACTTGCTGATGATCGGGCTGCATTTCATCAAACGACAATTCATAATCAGCAAATAATGCCACCAGAAGTGCAGCTGCCAAGCCAATGCTTAACCCAAAGACATTCAATAGCGAGTACAACTTATGTTGTTGAAATACTCGAAATGCTGTTGTTACATGTGATATCAACATATCTCACCCATTAGACCTTGCTCTCACCTAAAAATGGCCTATCAGTTACACCGATAGACCATAGCTTTGGCTAGAAACTCAATTTATTCATATCGTAGAATTAACGAAGGACGGGTGCTGGCGGCTTTGAAAGCAAGGCTTGCCACAGTAACCCAAGTGATGCCTGCAACAATTATTGCTGCGATGCCATATACCCAAATAGCTTGATCTATGCGGTCATTAAAGTTGGCTAACCAGTCACCAACCAGTAAATAAGTTACTGGGTAGGCAATGGCGATACTCACTCCGACTAACACTAAGAACTCTTTCGCTAAAATGTTTACAATGCTGATACGTGATGCACCCAGTACCTTACGAACCGCGACTTCTTTTTGACGACGGGCGGCTGAGAATGACGCTAAGCCAAACGTACCTAAACAGGTTAAGAACACTGCAAGGCCTGTAAAGATAAGTACTACTTGAGAGATACGCTGATCGCCTTTTAATACTTCTTTATAGCTGTCAGACAGTAATTCGATTTTAGGTTCGAACACATTGGCATGTTGAGCTAAGACTTCTGCAGCTTGCTGTCTAATACTCAATGCATTTTGTGGATTCACCGTTAGCACTACTTCAGAAGTTGGATTGAAGTAACTAAAACCCAGTAGGAACATAATGTCTGTATTGGCATTTTGTGCATTACCGATTTTTACATCCGCAACCACACCAACCACGCGCATATCAACATTACGGCCAACATCTTTGATTGATTTACCTATAATATCGGCGACATTGGTAAAGCCTGCTTGCTTTGCCACCGTTTCAGTTACAATCGTGCCAACATGTGTGATGCCATCAACTCTGTTCGCCCAATCACCAGCAAACTCACGGCTAAAGTCACGACCAGCTAACAGCTCTAGCCCTAAACTTTTTACAACCTCAAAGCTTGTGCCAACAATAGGGGTGATACCACCAGAATATTCGCCATTTGGCCATGTTGGTCTAAGCGTGTTATTGATAGAACGAGTTAGTTGTGTGTCGATAATTCCCACATGTTGCACCCCCTCAATCGCAAATAATTTATTGACAACCGTACTTGGCTGCTGAGTGAATACTTGACCAACTGGCACTTCAGAAATAACTAAACGCTGCGCTGTTTGATAGCCTAGTGGCAAGTTTTGTAGATGCGATAATTGCTGTAGTAATGTAGCAGAGCCAATGATCAACCCTATTGCTAAAGAAGCTTGAAAGGTAAGTAAGCTTTTACGAACCCAGATTGCAGTACTGCCACGCTGTAAATCACCACTTAATACACGCTTGGCACTGAATGATGAAATAAAGAACGCAGGATATAGGCCAGCCAGCACACCCACGACAATAGCAACAACCACAATACCCGCGCCAAAGCTTGACGCATAGTTAAGTACCAATTCGCGATCGACTAGATTATTAAAGCTTGGCATAACCAATTCTACTAATACACAAGCAAGCACCATAGACAGCACTGCAACTAACACAGATTCAGACAAGAACTGGTTTACTAATTGGGTTTTGCTTGCACCCAATGCTTTTCGAACTCCCACCTCTTTTGCGCGCTTCGTCGATTGTGCTACTGTCATATTGATGAAGTTAAAACTAGCGATTAAGACAAGCAAAATACTTAAACCAATACAAATAGTAACAACTTGCTTAGTACCACCTGTTTTCATTTCAAATGGTGAGTTGGCTGTTAAATGCAAGTCGAGTATTGAGTGAAGCTCTATAAATATCTTACCTTTGAAATCACCAGTAAATGCTTGTTCGGCTAATTGCTGTTCTAGCGCTGGAATATCAGTACCGGCTGTCAATTTTAAATATACGTAATGTATTGTATTGCCTAAGTCCTCAGAGATATGCTCTGCATACACTAAAGCTTGAAAACCAAAATGAGTATTATCTGGCAAGTCCGCAAAAACCGCTTTCACTGTATAACTGCCTTTTGCATGGTTTAAGGTCTCACCAACGACATTCACAGTACCGAAAATGCGAAGCGCCTCAGATTCGCTCAACGCTAAGCTGTTAGGTGTACTCATGGCTTCTTTGATGTTTCCTGCAAGCACATCCATGGCAATAAAGTCTTCAATATTCGCGGTTGCAGCATAGAGGTTATTAAGCTTAAACCCTTGATTATTTTGCTTCACATCTACT
>Ga0209992_10000625_pt1 | contig 45379 bp, 45 predicted proteins | sample 2SBtaG_2_FD_182564 | JGI IMG/M metagenome (GOLD analysis project Ga0209992, IMG submission 182564) | Deep subsurface microbial communities from Kolumbo volcano to uncover new lineages of life (NeLLi) - 2SBTROV12_ACTIVE470 metaG (SPAdes)... | ecosystem: Environmental > Aquatic > Marine >... | reverse complement strand
TCTATCCGACAGAATTCGTGGTCAGGACGTTTATGGCAAGTTATCCGGGCCTGAAATTTCAAAAACCCGCACCCGGCGATGAGATTCTGGATGTGGGTTTTGGTGATGGCAGGAATACGACTTTTCTTTGTGATCTTGGCTTGAATGTGAGCGGTATTGAGATCACCCAGGGCATTGTGGATCAGACCAATAAACGCCTTACAGACCTCGGACACAGTCCTGATCTGCGTGTGGGCAGGAATAGCAGCATTCCCTATGAGGATGAGAAATTCGATTACATTCTGGGCTGCCACTGCTGTTACTATTGCGATGAAGGTCAGACCCTGCTGGATAACCTGAAAGAATACGCCAGAGTGTTGAAGAAGGGTGGTTATCTGGTGGCATCGGTAGCCAATAGGGCATCTTATATCTTTGATAATGCTGAAGCACTTTCGGACGGGTCGATGATGGTTAAGAATGACCCTTATAACAACCGCAATGGCTATCGCCTTCAAGCGTTTGCCGATAGTGCTGAGATCGAAAAATATTTCCCCCCCCTATTCACAAACTTTTCCTTCGGCTCAGCCGATAATAACTATTACGGCATTTCAGAACGCGTATTCTGGGTCGTTTGCCAAAAGAGCTAAGGTATGAACACTGCTACACTTTATTGTTGTCCCCACGTTGAATGTAAGCATACGCCCCTCGAAGAGAGTGCCGGGAGTTTGCGCTGCAAAAACGGGCATATTTTCCCTTATGCAGCGGGAACTGAAGTACCGATCTTTGCCTGTGAGGATGAAGATGCCAACGAATACGCATTGGAAGATGCCGCAAACATTCATGACAATGCGCTACGTTGGGTATTCAACACCTTCGGATCGGATGAGGACACCCTGCGGCGCAGTCTGATTGCAAGGCTGCAATTATCCAAGGGCATGAAGATTCTGGTGACCGGGGCAGGTGCGGGCAATGACTTGCCCTATATCGCAGAGCATCTGGGCAAAGACGGGGTGATTTACGCGCAGGATATTGCCAAGCAGATGTTACTGGCAGGGGTTGAACGTTGCAGTGCACAATTAGATGCGCTGGGTGTGGAGGTGCATTTCTCTGCCAGTGATGCGACCAATTTGCCTTTCAGCGATAACGTTTTCGATGCGGCCTATCATTTTGGTGGCTTGAATCTGTTCCCGGATATCCGCAAAGGCATTGCCGAAATGAATCGCGTGGTCAAATCGGGCGGGCGTATCGTCATCAGTGATGAAGGCGCAGCACCCTGGCTGAAGCAGAGCGAATACGGCAAAATGCTGATCAATAATAATCCGCTATATTTATATGATGCGCCGTTGGATTTGTTGCCTGAGACCGCCAGTTCAGTCAATCTGTCTTGGGAAGTCGGTAACTGCTTCTACGTGATCGACTTTGTGGTGTCGGATGACTTGCCGCCGTTAAATATAGATGTTCCGCATTTAGGCAAGCGGGGAGGCAGTATCCGTAAACGCTATTTCGGTCAGCTTGAGGGAGTAGACCCGTCGTTAAGAGACAAGGTGTATGCCGAAGCTGAGAAGCAGGGTGTTAGCCGAGTCGAGTTTCTGGAGAGCCTGCTGAAGAAGGCTGTGTAGCACTGATGGGCGCGTTGATAGATCACCTGCAGACGAAGCAACCCTTTGCGTGGCAAAAGAAGGGTTTGCTGTTTGAACCGAATATGCCGGGCTTTACCCATGGCTCTCACCCTTGTGCGGTGCATTTCAAGGATGATGTGTTCGTGGTGGCTTTTACCTGCCGCGACATGCAACGCCGCTCACATGTATTCTTATCTTATGCCACCATCAAGGACGGCGGCATAGCATTGACCGGAACACCGAAAATGGCTTTGGCACCGGGTGCGCCGGGTTACTTCGATTGTGATGGTGTCATCAGCGTCTGTATCGTCAGCCATAAGAACCAGCATTATTTATACTACGTCGGTTGGCAGAACCTGCCTGAAGGGATGTGGATATGCGATACCGGCAGGGCGATTCTGAACCTTGAAGCACTGACCCTTGAGAAGGAATTCGAAGGGCCGGTACTGGGGCGGGATAAGCATAATCCCTTATTCGCGGCGGCTACTGCGTTTCATGTGACGGATGATGTATGGCATACGTGGTATAACTCAGGTGTTAAATGGGAGAAGACCGAGCAAGGCTGGCATCACCATTATGGTATCCACCATGCGCAGTCCAGCGATGGCATTGATTGGGTATGCGATCCTGAGATCTGTATTCCATTTGCGGATGAATATGAATATGCGTTTGGCAGGCCCAGTGTTTATCGCGTGGATGATACTTATTTCATGTGGTTCGCTCACCGGGCCACTAAGGATATCGACACTTACCGGATAGGCTTTGCTTCATCAAAGGACGGATTAAAGTGGGATCGCAATGACGCATTAGCAGGGATTGATGTCGCGCCTGAAGGCTGGGATAGTGAAATGATTTGTTATCCTTACATCATTGAGCACCGTGGTCGCATGTATATGCTTTATAACGGAAATGAGTATGGCAAGACCGGATTTGGATTTGCCGTTTTGGAGAAGGATTGATGAAAAAAGTTATATTGGCCGGTAACGCGACCACTGCTGACATTCTGAATTGTTACCTCGCTCAGGATGAGCGATATCAGGTATTGGGATTGACCGTCGATGATGAGTATGTGGAACAGGGCGGTGTTCCAGGGCTGGAATCCATCCCGCTTTCTCAGCTAAAAGAGCAGCATGATCCAAAAGATTGTGTGGTAATCATGGCGATGGGCTATGGCGATATCAATCGCAGCCGTGAGTCCATGTTCCTGCGCCTCAAGGAGATGGGCTATCGCATTGAGACCTATATCCACCCGGAGGCCAGTGTTCACACCGATCATCCGATAGGAGAGGGCTGTGTGATATTACCTGCGGCGGTGATCGAGCCTCACGTGCGTATTGGCGCGAACAGTATGATCTGGGCAAACACCACACTGGCGCATCATTCCAGTGTGGCGGAGAATTGCTGGGTAGCTTCAGGCGCAGTGGTCTCCGGGCAGGCTCAGTTGGGACGCAATGTGTTTTTAGGTGTAAGCGCGACTATCGTCAATGAAGTGGCGGTAGGTGAATACTGCATTATTGGCGCGGGTGCTTTGATTACCAAAAGTACCAAGGCATCGAGTGTGCATTTGGCAAGGTCAGGAGAGGAGCACCGCTTCTCATCTCAAGATTACATAAGATTTTCAGGATTTTAACCATGAATCAACGTTTGGCTTCCATATTGGCGGATGTATTTGAAATGCGCGCAGATCAAATCGTTCCTGAACTTAATAAAGAAACGGTCGGCAGTTGGGATTCTCTGAAACAGATGGATCTCGTCTTATCGCTTGAACGCGAATACGGCATTGCGCTGGAATTTACCGACATCATCAAAATGATTTCTGTTGAGAGCATTATTGAAGTGCTAACAAGCAAGGGAGTAGACCTTGAAGCTTGAGGGCGCAGTCGCACTGGTCACGGGTGGCGCCAAGGGTTTGGGTTTGGGCATCGCCGTCCATCTGCAATCGCTGGGTGCGCAGGTGGTCGTGGTCGATTTGGATGCGCAAGCGCTGGATGGTCTGCCTGAAGGTTTGCAGGGGCATGTGCTGGATGTCACCCGCCCTGAAGATGTCAAAGTCGTCGTCAACGAGGTAGTCGAAAAGCACGGTCGTATCGACATACTGGTGAACAATGCCGGTGTGATTTTCAGCGAGCCTATGGTGAACATCATGAATCCTGCCGCGATGATGCATGACTATGACCGATTCCGTCAGTCCATCACCACCAATCTTGATTCAGTTTTCATCATGACTACCGCAGTGGTGGAGCAAATGGTGCTGCGTCGCACCAAGGGCGTCATCATCAATATCAGCTCAATCAGTGCAAGGGGTAATGAGGGGCAGACGGCATATGCTGCTGCCAAAGGTGGCGTGAATGCGATGACGGTGACGTGGTCAAAAGAACTGGGCAGGCTAGGGATTCGTTGTAATGCGGTAGCACCCGGATTTATCGGTACCGATTCCACTCATCATGCGCTCAGTGAGTCCATCCTCAAGCACATCCAGTCGAATACGCCGCTCCGCCGTTTGGGTGACGCCGTTGAGATAGCAAAAGCAGTGGCTACCGTGGCGGAAAACGATTTTATCAATGGCGCGATCCTAGATGTTAACGGCGGCCTGACGATCTAGAATGGTTAAGCTGGAAAAGGGCAGTTACGACCCGATATACCGCCTATATCAGTCTTGGCAGTATTTTTATCCATTGATCGCTGCGGTGTTACTGGATGAGCAGGACGGGGTCGTTTACGTCGATGATGCCGACCAGCCAACACAAGCTTATGTTGAACATGCTTTCGGATTCGCGCAGATTTTCGGCGCGCGCGTTGATAAGTTCGAGCAGGAACTGAAGCAATACCTGTTGCACGATCAACCATTCACACCTGCCAAAGTTCGTCTATATACGCCGCACCTTCCCGACTACCTGATGTCGCCCGAATACGAATCATTACGCTCCGAGCGACAACGTTTCCACATCACTGATGAAGATTTTTCGCGCGTGCGAAGTGCTGACAATGCGGTCTCAAGTGACATCAGTTTCGATAGTGCCGATGCGTCGAACATTGCGCTGATTGAAAAAAAGTTCGGCGTGGTGAACAGGTTTTGGCGTACACCGGAAGATTTCATCCGCAAAGCGCATACGGTCGTCGTTATGTATCAGGGTCAAATGGCTTCGATTTGTTATGCCGCTGCGGAAGGGGATAAACGTGTTGAGATCGACGTGATGACGTTACCGGACTTCAGGAATCTCGGTCTTGGCAAACATGCCGTGATGGAGTTCGTCGAGCGTTGTCTTGCCCAGTCATTGCAGCCACTTTGGGATTGCTTTACCAACAACTCAGGCTCCATGATGCTATGCAAATCGACGGGATTTGTTGCTGCTCATGCACCTTATCCATTTTTTACAATCAATAAGCCTTCACCGGAAAAAAGCGGTTAGTGACTGATATGCATCATTACAACCTTGCCATGTATTTTGCCGAGGTGGCAAAAGATCAAGCCGAACGCCCCGCATTGCGCTATGCAGAGCAGGTATACAGCTATGCCGACCTAGCCAAACAAGTGGAAAGTCTGGCAGTGCTACTGCTGGCAAAAGGTTGTCGCCGGGGAGATGTGATTGCCATCGGCCATAACAAGCGCCCGTTATCTTATGCCTTGATGCTTGCGGCATTGCGCATAGGTGTTGCCTACGTGAATATCGATGTCGAATCTCCCGTCATTCGAACCTCTTACATTCTTGAAGTGAGCGGTACAGATTTTCTGTTCTACGATGACCACCAGTATGAGCAGACCATGCAGGAACTGGCGCAGAAAAATGACTGTGCGGCGATATTGCTGAACGATGAGATATTGCCTGACATATCCCAAGCTGACCGGGAGACTCAGGCTAGACTGATGGCGCAGGTGGATGGAGCTAGCATTGCCTATGTGATGTTCACCTCGGGTTCGACTGGCATCCCCAAAGGTGTTGCCGTCACGCATCAGAACGTACTGCACTTTATCGCATGGGGTCAGGCGTGTTTCCAGATCAACGATCAGGATAACTTCGCCAACTTGAGCCCGATGTATTTTGATAATTCGGTTTTTGATTTTTATGTCGGTTTGTTTTCCGGTGCTTCGTTGAGCCCGGTGCAACGGGAGTTACTCACCCAACCCTATGAGTTAGTCTCTTATGTTGCCCAGATGCGTTGCAGCATCTGGTTTTCAGTGCCATCGCTGTTGATCTATCTGATGGCGATGAGGGTGTTGGCTGAGAATGTCATGAGCAGCCTGCGCTATATCGTTTTCGGTGGAGAAGGTTATCCCAAGGTCGAATTGAAGAAACTGTATGACCTGTTCTCAAAGCAGGCAAACTTGGTGAATGTTTACGGCCCGACCGAATGCACCTGTATCTGTAGTGCACATTTTTTGAGCGATAGCGATTTTGTTGAGATGGAAGGCCTGCCGATGCTGGGCAAGCTGAACCAAAATTTTGATTGCCGTATCGTTGACGAAAACGGTCATGACAGCGATGAAGGTGAGTTATGCCTGATCGGGTCAAATGTGGCAGCGGGTTATTTCAATGACTTGGAGAGAACTGCCGCATCATTCTTTACTTTGACTGACCTCAACCGCTTCATGAAGCGCATGTACAAAACCGGTGATTTAGTGCGTGAAGTTGATGGAAACCTGTATTTTGTCGGTCGCAAGGATAATCAGATCAAACATATGGGTTATAGAATCGAGCTTGAGGAAATCGAACATAGCTTGAACAAGGTCAAGGGTGTAGAGCAAGCTGCTGTGATATACAAAAGAGCTAATGCGGCTTACGGAAAGATCATCGCTTTTGTCTCCAGCAAAGTAGAATTGGATGAAAAAGTCGTTTTGGCTGAATTGGCTGAGTTTTTGCCAAGCTATATGGTGCCCAGCAAAATTGTCGTCAACAATGAACTGCCCAAAAACCCGAATGGAAAAATAGATCGTAAACAATTAGAAGGATCGATTTGATCCGTTTTCCGATTTAGTTAGAAAGTTAAGGCTGCCCATGAGTTACCTCTATATAAGTATGACCATACTGCTCACGGTATACGGGCAGATCATCGTCAAGTGGAAGGTGATGGAAGCCGGCGCAATGCCGGAGCCTATAATGGATAAATTGATCTTCCTGTTTTCGATCTTGCTGAACCCTTGGATGTTGAGTGTGATACCGGCAACTTTGATTGCGGGATTGTGCTGGATGGCTGCCATGACTAAGTTGGACTTAAGTCATGCTTATCCGTTTGTCGGTTTGACGTTTGTGTTGGTGGCGGCATGTAGTGCCGTATTTTTTCATGAGCCTATCAGCTTAGTTAAGGTTTCCGGCCTTAGCTTGATCGTTGCGGGGATCATTGTGAGCAGTCAAGGATGAAGTGTTGCGTGCAATGCAATGCATCATTTGACGGCGGCTGGACCTGTCCGGAATGCAAATTCACACCAACTGAACAAAATGGATATTTAACTTTTTCACCTGAGCTATCCATTAGCTCATCATCCGGTTTTGATTTGTCTCAATTTACCGCCCTGCATGAGGTGGAGCAGGCTTATTTTTGGTTCAAGTCACGCACTTCATTGATCGCATGGGCATTGGGAAAGTTTTTTCCAGCCGCGAATAGATACTTTGAAATCGGGTGCGGTACTGGGTATGTGCTTCAGGAAATCGAGAAAAAATATCCCGATGTGGCATTAAGTGCCAGTGAAATATCCGTAGCGGGACTCCCTTTTGCTGCGACGAACGCACCCAGTGCAACATTGTTCCAGATGGATGCAAGATCATTGCCGTTCAAAGAGGAATTTGACGTTATCGGCGCATATGATGTGATAGAACACATCGAGGAGGATGAAAAAGTGCTCCAGCAAATGCATGAGGCGATTCGGCCGGGCGGGGGTATCATTCTGACTGTGCCGCAGCATGATTTTTTGTGGAGTACCCAAGATGAGTCATCGGGTCATTTCCGGCGCTACAGCCGTGAGGATTTAGTGCAAAAAGTCAGCCGGGCAGGGTTCGAGGTGGTGAAAGTGACTTCGTTTGTTTCTTTATTATTGCCCTTATTACTAGTGTCGCGCTATATGAAAAATACCAAGCAGCAGACAGATCTCGCAGAAGAATTCAAAATAGGAAAGTTAACGAACGGCATCCTGTTGATGGTCATGCAGCTAGAGCGATTGATGATCCTCTCAGGCATCAGCTTTCCAGCTGGTGGATCATTATTACTGATCGGGCGAAAAGCGGCAGAGAATAGTCAATGAAGATTACTTTTAATAAGCCTTTCATGACAGGCAAAGAGCTTGAGTACATCGGAGAAGCTCACAAGAACAGTATTTTGGCGGGTGATGGCCCATTCACCCAACGTTGTCATGGATGGTTAGAGGAACGAACGGGTAGTGATAAGGCATTGCTCACCCATTCCTGTACGGCGGCTTTGGAGATGGCAGCCCTGTTGCTGGATATTCAGCCGGGTGACGAGATTATCATGCCATCCTATACCTTTGTGTCTACGGCAAATGCATTTGTCTTGCGTGGGGGCACACCTGTATTCGTAGACATTCGCGAAGATACTTTGAATCTGGATGAGCGTTTGATTGAAGCGGCGATCACGCCAAAAACCAAAGCCATTGTTCCGGTTCATTACGCGGGTGTTGCATGCGAGATGGATACCATCATGGCCATCGCCAATCGTCATGGTCTGAGGGTGGTGGAAGATGCCGCTCAGGGAGTGATGTCAAGCTACAAGGGGCGTGCGCTGGGGAGCATAGGCGACCTTGGGGCGTATAGCTTTCATGAAACCAAGAATGTCATTTCCGGCGAAGGCGGGGCATTTCTGGTTAACGATCCCGCGTTGGTATTGAGGGCAGAGACTGTCAGGGAAAAGGGTACGGATCGTAGTCGTTTCTTCAGGGGCGAAGTGGATAAGTACACTTGGCAAGAGGCAGGATCATCATTTTTGCCGGGTGAATTGATCGCAGCCTTTCTTTGGGCGCAACTCGAAGAGGCCGATCGTATTACACAGGACCGTATGGCTAGCTGGAACCGCTACCACGAACTGCTTGAGCCTCTGGAATCTCAAGGCATCCTTCGCCGCCCTATCGTGCCTGAAGACTGTCAGCATAACGCACATATGTATTACGTCCTGTTGGCACCAGAAATCGATCGGCAGGCAGTGCTGGCAGAATTAAAACAGAATGAGATCAGTTCTGTTTTTCATTACGTACCCTTGCATTCATCTCCCGGCGGATTGCGTTATGGGAAGATATGCGGGGAGCTTGCAATGACTGATACACTTTCCGAACGATTAATCAGATTACCGTTATGGGTTGGATTGAAAGAAGCGCAACTCGGTAAGGTCGTGGAAGTTTTGATAAATGCAACGGCAGGAATGAAGTAACAACATCCTATACAAGGTGGCTTGGAGTGCGCATAAAATCGGTGTATCTCAAGGTAAGAAACAATTAAGAGGAGTTCAGGTTGAGGGATAACCCACTGTCGCCAGCTATTAATAAGCCAACATTCATTTCCATCGTATGCCCCATGCATAATGAGGAAGAGGTTATTGCGCTTTTCTTCGCTAGGATATTGCCCATACTGAAAGAGGCGTGCGATGACTTTGAGATCATCTGTATTAACGACGGGAGTACGGATGATACCTTGAGCAAGTTGACGGATTTCAGCCTAACGGAAGCTTCCGTGAGAGTGATTGATCTATCAAGAAATTTCGGCAAAGAAGCCGCACTCACCTGTGGTATTGACCACGCTCTAGGCGATGCAGTCATACCGATTGATGCTGACCTGCAAGACCCGCCTGAGCTGATCGTGGACATGGTGAAGCTTTGGCGTCAGGGTTTCGATGTGGTGCTTGCCCAGCGAACAGATAGAAGCGCCGATAGCTTTCTGAAGCGTGTGACTTCCGAATGGTTCTATAGTGTGCACAATGCTATTTCAGAATCAAAGTTAGCCGCCAATGTGGGGGATTTTCGCCTCATGGATCGCAAGGTGATTGAAGCGCTCAAGCAGCTTCCCGAAAGACGTCGATTCATGAAGGGATTGTTTTCATGGGTAGGCTTTCGGCAGGCGGTGATACCTTACAAGCGGGAAGCGCGGCAAGCAGGGGAAACCAAGTTTTCAGGTTGGCGTTTGTGGAACTTTGCACTGGAAGGGATAACATCCTTTTCTACGGCGCCATTGCGAATTTGGTTCTATATCGGGGTTATCGTAGCGTGTCTGGCTTTTGCCTATGGCTCATTTATTGTGGGGCGGGTGATATTTTTTGGTCGCGATACACCCGGCTTTGCGTCGCTGATAACAATAGTGCTGTTTATTGGCGGTATTCAACTGATCGGCCTTGGTGTGCTCGGTGAATATATGGGGCGCATTTATAGTGAGACAAAAAAACGTCCGATTTATATCGTGCGTAAGGATGCAAGCGGCTCGAATGATAAGCAGATAAGCGGCGAAGATACAGAGGGCACAGATAGCGTCGGCAAGGATACAGAAGATGGAGGCTAATGTTTTTCGTGAAATGGCAGCCGTGCAGGGAAATCATTGGTGGTTTGTTGCGCGTGGTCGCATCCTTGCAACTGTGATCAGCAGGCTTTCTTTGAGCCCGGAGTCAAAAATTCTTGAGATCGGCTGCGGTACAGGCGGAAACCTTGCCATGCTTTCAAGATTTGGTCAGCTAAGCGCAATGGAGTATGACGAACATGCGCGTGAGATTGCTGAAGCGCTTGATGTTTGTAAAATTGAAGCAGGAGGGTTGCCGGAACCCGTTCCTTTCGATAATGGACAGTTTGATTTAGTCTGTCTGCTGGATGTGCTGGAGCATATTGAGAATGATGATGATGCCCTGGTGCGTATCGGACAACTGCTGGGGCCGACAGGTCGCTTGCTGATTACCGTACCTGCCTATTCATGGCTGTGGTCTGCTCACGATGAGGCGCATCACCACCATCGCCGCTATACAGCTCAATTACTACGTGACAAAGCACAACAAGCAAATCTTGTCGTGGACAAACTTTGTTACTTCAATACATTTCTATTCCCACTGATTGCATTAGTCAGACTGATCGGAAAGGTATCGAAAAAAGCAGGCGGCTCAGATGCCGCGATCCCGAGCCCGCTGATAAACTATCTGCTTAAAGCTATTTTCAGCTTAGAGCGATATGTCATTACAAGGGTGAGGTTGCCCTTTGGTACATCCGTGATGGCGGTGTTATCCACCAAGGTGCCGTTATCTAGGGCACCATGAAAATAGCACCATCCCTTCCTCGCTTTGCAACAGTTGGTGTCGCCGCAACGATTATTCATGTTTTAGTGGCGGTAGCGCTCGTAGCATTGATGAATTGGCATCCGGGCTTAGCGAATGGAATCGCATTCATTGTGGCAAATTTATTCTCATATGCAGTGAATACTCATTGGAGCTTCGAGCGTCAGATGAGCTTGAAGTCGTGGTATCGTTTTTTGGCGGTATCCTTTCTCGCATGGTTGCTGACCATTGCTGTTAGTTGGTCGGTTGATGCGGCTGGCGGGTCATATCAACTGGGAATCTTACTGGTAGTGGCGCTCATTCCCGGATTAACTTATCTCGGTCATCGAAATTTCACGTACCGATAATGAAAACCGCTACTCTGCGTTCCATATCCCTGCTACCCGACATCTGCTACCCGACATCTGCTACTCCACATCTGATACCTGATTGTGACTGTAACTAAAAACTATCATTGGCGCATCGCCGGCTTCTACTTTTTCTACTACGCTTTCGTAGGGATGTTTGCGCCCTATTGGAGCTTGTACCTTCAGTCTATTCATTTCGATGCCATTGATATCGCAGTACTGATGTCGATACAACCGGTGATGAGGATGGTTGCACCGAACATATGGGGCTGGCTGGCGGATCACACGGGTAAGCGATTGCTGGTGGTGAGGCTGGCGGCAACATTGAGCGCAGTGTGTTATTTGGGCGTGTTTTTCACGGACAGTTACTGGGGGCTGTTTTTGGTGCTGGCGCTCATGAGTTTTTTCTGGAGCGCTTCGATGCCGCTGGTAGAAGCGACGACACTGACTTACCTTGGCAATAAAACTTCACACTATGGACGTATCCGGTCATGGGGGTCAGTCGGGTTTATCGTTGCGGTAGTCGGACTGGGCTATGCTTTTGATCACATCGCGATCTACTGGTTACTGTGGGCGGGGCTGGTATGCGAAATCGGCATCGTGATATTTTCGCGACAAATGCCTGAGACTGAGGTGTTGGCACATCACACCGATCATCAGCCTATTCGCCAAATCGTATTGCAACCCAAGGTAATGATTTTGCTGGCCGCATGCTTTTTGATGTCAGCGGCACATGGTCCTTACTATACTTTTTTCTCCATCTATCTGGTTGATCATGGATATACGAAAAGCGCCGTAGGGGGCTTGTGGGCACTGGGGGTAATCTGTGAGATCGGTGTGTTCTTTTTGATGCCGATGCTGATGAGGCGATTCAGCTTAAAACGCATCTTAGCAATGAGTTTTGCGGCTGCTGTGGTGCGCTTCGCAATAATAGGCTGGGCGGTCGACAGTGTGTTGCTGATTTTATTTGCTCAGACACTACACGCACTGACTTTTGGTGCCTATCACGCAGCCTCAGTGGGGCTGGTGCATGAGTTCTTTCGCGGTCGACACCAATCCAAAGGGCAGGCGATATTCGGTAGTGTGACTTATGGTGCAGGGGGAGTGCTTGGCGGTTTGGCAAGCGGACCTATCTGGCAACATTGGGGAGCAAGCACCCTGTATTCATTGAGCGCATGTGCTGCTTTGCTTGGATTGATGATGCTTTGGAAGCTGCGAGGTGAAGCGGAGTAGTATTGTTTCTACAGCAACAACTTTGTTGCCGGCGAAATGGGGAGATGAAATTCCAGGCGATTACTCTTTTGACTCGGGAGGCGTCTTCCTTCGATCAGTTTTGTTTTTTCTTCTTTCCAGCAGTTCAGGATAACGCTGCTCGGGATTCTTCCTTCTGTCAGTGCTTCTTTCTCGCCGATCCTGAACCTGCTGGTTCCTGCTATCGGCATCCGGCGAAGCTTGCTCTTGGTCTGACCCTGGTGTTTTAGGTGGGGTGCGTTGTAGCATACCGATGTCTGCTTTGTTTTCGACTACGTATTCAGCAAACTGGATGTTGGATTCAACGGCATCCAGATAGATGTGTTCACCGTTAAAATGCTTTTCACCATAGAGGTGTGCACCTTCCAATGTGTCATCCATGCGTTTCTTTGCGCCCTGATAGAAGCCGGGTGTTTTGATAACCAAATCCTGCGGGGAGGCGAACACGACTTGTTCATTGCCCAGCTCATCGCGTTTCTTTGCGATCCCACCCAGAACGAATTCAGTGTAGAGCCTATCGTGGCATTTTTCCAGATAACAGCGGTCTGACATTTGCGCCAATATATCTGCGGTCGCCACAATATTACCAATGGTGCGATAAACCTGAGAGGGAACCACAATACGTTCAACAGGCACTTCATAGCCAGTAAAATGTACCAGGCTTGCAGCAGTTTCAGACAAATCGTTCATGCCGATTTCATTCATGTATTGTTTTAACATTTCTGCGCTACGGGATACATGGACTAGCGTGAACTCGGCGCCATGCTTATCATCTTCCTGTCCTCGCTTCCGTAAATATCCGCTATCGTGGAATAACGCTATCAAGGTGCCAAACATGAATAATTCTGCGCCCAGAGCAGAGCCGTCTTTGTGAGTACGCTCATACCCATCCATCAAACGTGCACTTGCCAGCGTGACATCCATGATGTGCTGCAAATCATGGTAGGCAGTGTCGCAGGGGGCAAAATCAGGGTTTCCACCGCGATATAGCTTGGAGATGTAATCAATCGCTTTTTTCAGCGGTTCGGGACGTGCTTGCGGGTATAAATCAAGAAAAAGACTTTCGATAGCATCACTGACCGATGCCGGATCAGTCACGTTGACAGTGTTGTTCACGTCATAGTCATTGCGACGAAATTTGGGCTGCTTTTTCTCCATAATCAGTATGCTACACGAAGCCGGCGTGTTTTGGTGCGGACTTTGGGACGTTTCTTTACCTGATATCGTGGCAGTTGATTGCATTTGCCTAAGGCTGCACACATGCAAGGCCATGCAAGCCTAAGCAGGGAGTGCCTTGCAAATGCTAGAATAGCAAGCTGATGCAACTGTATTTTCTCCCGACTGAATTTATCCATGACACAAGTATTTCTTTACGATACAACGCTTCGTGACGGTACTCAACGCGAAGATATCTCCCTTTCGGTAGACGACAAGCTGGTGATTGCGAAACGCCTTGCAGATTTCGGTTTTCGTTACATAGAGGGAGGGTGGCCCGGCTCTAATCCAAAGGATGCTGAGTTCTTTGCACGAGCTGCAAAGTTGGATCTGGGTGATGCCAGACTTGCAGCATTTGGCCGAACCAGACAAAAAACGTTGAAATGTGAACAAGATACCAATTTGAAGGCCTTGCTGGATGCCGGGACACCCGTTGTGACGATGGTGGGAAAAAGCTCGGCTTATCATGCTGAGTTAGTGCTCTCCGCCACGCTAGAGGAGAATCTAGCCATGATTCGTGACAGCGTGGCCTATATTAAGTCTCACGGTCGTGAAGTGATGTTTGATGCGGAACATTTTTTCGATGGCTTTATCGACAATCGTGAATATACGATGGCGACATTGCGGGCTGCTGCGGAAGCAGGGGTTGATTGGTTGGTGTTATGCGAGACCAATGGTGGCAAACTTCCCTGGGAGGTCGAGGAGATCGTACGTGAGGTTAGGAAGCATCTCGACACGCCGCTGGGCGTACATTGTCATAACGATACCGGATGTGGCATTTCGAATACGCTATCTGCTGTACGTGGCGGTTGTACTCAGGTGCAAGGGACAATCAACGGGTATGGCGAACGTGTAGGCAATGCAAACCTGACGACGATTATTCCCAACTTGCAACTTAAGATGGGTATTCCGGTCGTAAAGCCAGACCAGTTACGCGAGTTGACCTCACTTTCTCATTATGTCGCAGAGGTGGTCAACCTCAAGCACTACAATCATGCTCCCTACATCGGTCATAGTGCCTTTGCGCATAAAGGGGGCATTCATGTTGCGGCGATCATGAAGGCGAGTGACACCTATCAGCATATTGACCCGGCACTGGTCGGCAATGAGATGCGTTCAGTCGTGTCTGAATTGTCCGGTCGTGGCAACATCCAGATGCAAGCGAAGAAACTGGGTATAGATTTAAGTAATGAAGATGCGCAACGCGTTTTAAACCATATCAAGCATTTGGAACACGAAGGCTTTACCTTTGAAGCGGCAGAAGCCAGCGTGGAGTTGATGATGCATTGTCTGCGGCCCGACTATGTGCATCCATTTGAGCTGATTGATTATTTTGTCATTACTGAGCGACGTCATAGCCGTGGATTGCTTTCAGAAGCGACGGTCAAGGTGAAAATTGGCCATGAAATAAAGTTTGTCGCTGCTGAAGGGAACGGACCGATCAATGCGCTCTCAATGGCATTGCACACAGCATTAAGAGACATCTATCCAGCTTTGAAAACCGTCCATCTGACTGACTACAAGGTGCGTATTCTAGATAGCGCAAGTGGCACTACAGCAAAAATACGTGTGCTGGCGACCTTTCAGGGTGGTGGTCATGTATGGACGACAGTGGGTGCAAGTGCAAATGTGATTGACGCCAGTTGGCGGGCTGTGTCTGACAGTCTGGAGTATGCGCTGTTGAAATTAGAAGACTCTCTCGCCTGCCCACTTTATTGAGGTATGCTTAATTCCTGATTGGTATGGCATAATTGCCTGTTCTGCAGAGGTATATATATGGACGCACAAACGCTTTACGAAAAATTATGGAATAGTCATTTGGTTCGCACCGAACCGGATGGGACTTCCTTGATCTACATTGATAGGCACTTGGTTCATGAAGTGACCAGCCCGCAAGCTTTTGAAGGCTTGCGACTAGCTCAGCGCAAACCTTGGCGTGTAGCGTCGATGCTGGCAGTGCCTGACCACAATGTGCCGACAACCAACCGCAGTGGTGGCATTGCAGACCCTATTTCACGCTTGCAGGTTGACACACTTGATGCCAATTGCGCCGAATTTGGAATTTCAGAATTCAAGATGGGTGATGTGCGTCAGGGGGTAGTGCATGTCATGGGACCGGAGCAGGGTGCGACCTTGCCGGGGATGACGGTGGTGTGTGGCGATTCTCATACCAGTACACACGGTGCTTTCGGCGCCTTGGCGCACGGCATTGGTACCAGTGAAGTTGAGCATGTGATGGCAACACAGTGTCTTGTCGCGAAAAAGTCCAAGGCGATGTTAGTCAAGGTGGAAGGCGTACTTGGTAATGGCGTCACAGCAAAAGATATTGCACTTGGGGTGATTGGCAAGATCGGTACCGCTGGTGGAACAGGGTATGCAATCGAGTTTGCCGGGAGCGCAATACGTGCATTGAGCATGGAAGGTCGTATGACCCTGTGCAATATGGCCATTGAGGCAGGTGCCAGAGCAGGTATGATTGCTCCCGATGAGACAACTTTCGCATACATCGAAGGCCGTCCGTTTGCGCCACAAGGAGAACAGTGGGACAAGGCAGTCGAGTACTGGAAAACATTGCAAAGCGATGAAGACGCGAAGTTTGATTCAATCATCGAATTGGATGGCTCAAAAATCAAGCCACAAGTGACTTGGGGTACATCACCGGAAATGGTGGTGACGATTGATGGTAACGTGCCGGATCCTGCCAAAGCATCCGATGCAGTGAAACGCAGCGACTGGGAACGTGCGCTTGCATATATGGACTTAAAGGCGAATACACCCATCACTGAAATCAAAATCGATAAAGTGTTCATAGGCTCATGTACTAATGGCCGCATTGAAGATATGCGTGTGGCAGCTTCCGTTGCAAAGGGTCAGAAAGTTGCAGGGAATGTGAAGTTGGCGATGGTGGTACCCGGATCAGGCTTGGTTAAGCAACAAGCCGAGCAAGAAGGATTGGATCAAATATTCATTGATGCGGGTTTTGAATGGCGCGACCCCGGTTGCTCCATGTGCTTGGCGATGAATGATGATCGTCTGTCTTCCGGCGAACGTTGCGCCTCCACCTCAAACCGGAATTTCGAAGGTCGGCAGGGGCAGGGCGGGCGTACCCATCTGGTGAGTCCGGCGATGGCTGCTGCCGCAGCAATTGCGGGACGCTTTGTCGATGTGAGCAGGGCCGATGTGAGCACGAAGGAGGGAGAATGAAAAAATTCACCAATTTGGATGGCTTGGTCGTGCCATTGGATAGAGCGAATGTGGATACCGATGCGATCATCCCCAAACAATTCCTAAAGTCGATCAAGCGTTCAGGTTTCGGGCCGAATGCATTTGATGAATGGCGCTACCTGGATCATGGCGAGCCGGGAATGGATAACAGCAAACGTCAGCTGAATCAAGAATTCGTGCTGAACCATCCCCGTTACCAAGGCGCAGAAGTCTTGCTGGCGAGAGAGAATTTCGGTTGTGGCTCTTCACGCGAGCATGCCCCTTGGGCGCTGGAGGATTACGGTTTTAGAGTTATCATCGCGCCAAGTTTTGCCGACATATTCTTTAACAATTGCTTCAAGAATGGATTGCTGCCAATCAAGTTGGATGCTGCCATCTTGGACGAACTCTTCAGGGCTGTAGAAGCCAATGAGGGCTATAAACTACAGGTTGACCTTGAGTCACAAGTCATTGTGACACCGGATGGAAAAGAGATTAGTTTTGATGTGGATGCTTTCCGCAAGCATTGCCTGGTAAATGGGATGGATGACATCGGCCTCACTTTGCAGCATGTAGCAGATATCAAGGTGTTTGAAGAAAAGCATCGTTCACTGCAACCCTGGCTGTTTGCCTGAAAATGAGACTGACTGAGGACGAACGATTGCTTATTAAAAGCATTATCGCCAAAACTTTCGGAGCGGACGCAGGTATTTGGTTGTTCGGTTCACGCTTGGATAGCACTAAGCGTGGTGGTGACGTGGATTTGTATGTGGAATCTTCAGTTGAAGACACTTATTCCGCTCGTTTGCGTGCAATACAAGATTTAGAGAATGCGTTGCCTTATCCGATAGATTTGGTGATACGAGAGCATGGGCGTGATTTGCCGATATACCGTATCGCTCAAACACAGGGTATTCGCTTATGAAAGGAAATCTTATTGATGCGTTGCATCAGAAGCTGACACTACTCCAGAAGATGCGCAACCATCTAACATACTCTTACGACAAGATTATGCCTTGGTGGCGGGTTGATGAGGATTTTGCACAATGGAATGAAGAGCAACTCGAGAGTCTAGCCGCTTTTAAGGGACGCTTTGCTGAATTTCAGGATCATCTTGCCTCAACAATGAAGTTGATAGCCAATATAGAACAAGAGGATACAAGGCAATTTACCTATGTGTTGAACTATATGGTTCAACTTCATATTCTGGATAGCATGGATGAATGGCTGTCAGTGCGCAATTTGAGAAATGCTGCAACACATGACTACTCTGAACCGGAAGAAGTCAAAGCAAAACATTTCCACAAGTTGTTGCAACACACGCAATATCTTTTTGAAACTCTGGATAGTCTCGGGCGCTTTACGACCTCGGCCTATCCAAACTAAAGACAGGAACTGTTGATAATGAAAATAGCTGTTCTGCCAGGTGATGGCATTGGCCCGGAAATTGTCCCGCAAGCCGTAAAAGTGTTGCGTGCGTTGGGTCTTAATATGGAATTGGAAGAAGCACCTATTGGCGGTGCAGGCTACGATGCATCTGGCGACCCGCTTCCGGAAACAACACTGAACCTCGCAAAAGAGGCGGATGCTGTCTTGTTGGGCGCTGTAGGAGATTGGAAATATGACAAGCTGGACCGGGACATGCGCCCTGAGCGCGGCCTGTTGCGTATCCGTAGTGGATTGAATCTGTTCGCCAACCTGCGACCTGCATTGCTTTATCCAGAGTTAGCTTCCGCATCCACCTTGAAGCCTGAAGTGGTGGCAGGGCTGGATATCATGATCGTGCGTGAACTGACGGGTGATATTTACTTTGGTCAGCCGAGAGGGATATCGACACTGGAAAATGGAGAGCGCGAAGGCGTTAACACCATGCGTTACAACGAATCGGAAATTCGGCGCATTGGTCATGTCGCTTTTCAGATTGCACAAAAGCGCAACAAGAAGGTTTGCTCTGTAGACAAGGCAAATGTACTGGAAACCACTGAGTTATGGCGTCAGGTCATGATAGAACTTGCGGCAGAGTATCCAGAAGTCGAGCTGAGTCACATGTATGTGGACAATGCTGCGATGCAGCTTATCAGAGACCCTAAACAATTTGATGTGATGGTGACGGGTAATATCTTTGGCGACATTCTGTCCGATGAAGCTTCCATGTTGACGGGTTCTATTGGCATGCTGCCATCTGCTTCTCTGGATGCCCACAATAAAGGCATGTATGAGCCCAGTCATGGTTCCGCACCTGACATCGCCGGTAAGGATTTAGCAAACCCGCTTGCAACCATACTTTCGGCGGCAATGATGTTGCGCTATACATTTGGTGATGAAGCGAATGCAGCACGCATAGAAAATGCAGTCAGAAAGACATTGGCTAAAGGCTATCGCACAGTGGATATATATGCTGACGGCTGTCAGCAGGTCGGCTGCGCTGCGATGGGAAACGCAGTTGTCGACGCTTTACAAGATTAATAATTGGAGAGGTTGAATGAGTAAGCAATATGATGTTTGTATTTTAGGCGCGACCGGTGCTGTCGGTGAGGCGATGCTGTCCATTCTGGAAGAGCGCAAGTTTCCGGTACGCAATCTGTATCCATTGGCATCGAGTCGTTCAGCAGGATCAGAAGTGACCTTTAATGGAAAAGAGATAAAGGTGATTGATGTTGAAGGATTTGATTTCTCACAAGCACAGATCGGTCTTTTTTCAGCCGGTGGCAGTGTTTCGGAAAAATACGCACCTGTCGCCGCTGCAGCCGGATGCGTGGTCATCGACAATACCGCGCATTTCCGTTATGACGAGGATATTCCGCTGGTGGTGCCGGAAGTGAACCCACATGCCATCGCACAATATAAAACACGCGGCATTATCGCCAACCCTAACTGCTCAACGATACAGATGTTAGTCGCGTTGCAACCTATCAAGGAGGCGGTGGGTATATCACGTATCAATGTGGCAACCTATCAGGCAGTGTCGGGTACCGGTAAGGAGGCAATCGACGAACTCGCCGGGCAAACACGCGCGTTATTCAATTCTCAGGAACCGACCGTTGAGGTTTACCCGAAGCGTATTGCTTTCAATGCCTTGCCTCATATCGATGTTTTCATGGATAACGGTTACACCAAAGAAGAGATGAAAATGGTGTGGGAGACTCAGAAGATCATGGAGGACGACAGCATACTGGTGAATCCGACTGCGGTACGTGTTCCAGTGTTCTATGGTCATTCTGAGGCTGTACACATTGAAACGAATAAGAAAATCACTGCAGATGAGGCGCGTGCCTTGCTGGGTAAGGCACCGGGGATAGAGGTGATGGATAAGCCCGAACCGGGTGGGTATCCGACAGCCGTTGATGCCGCAGGTAATGATGCAACTTATGTTGGCCGAATCAGGGAGGATATCTCTCACCCGTTGGGCTTGAATATGTGGGTTGTCAGTGACAACGTCCGTAAGGGTGCGGCACTAAATAGTGTCCAAATTGCGGAGATTTTAGTTGCGAAATACATGAGTTAGGAGATAATGCAAAGCATATTATTAGCTTGTGCTTATAACTCCATGATGTTATTTTATATTCTTGAATAATCTAGATGAAGGTGATGGCGTGCGAAAATCACTATTGAAACTCCTTTTTACGATTGCTGCATTCTCGGCTTCTGTTACTGTTCATGCGCTGGGCATGGGTGGAATAAACGTGACGTCTGCGCTGGGGCGGCCCCTTCAGGCTGATATTGAGATAGTAGCAGCCACCAAGTCAGAAAAGAATAACCTTGAGGTTCGCCTGGCACCAACTTCGGCCTACCGCGACGCAGGGTTGGCGTATCCGCATGGAATAAAGTTTAAATTTCAGCTGGATAGCAATTCTGTTGGCTTGCCATACCTGAGGGTGACGAGTGATCAAGCAATTGATGATCCCTTTGTCAGCTTATTAATCGAAGTGACCTGGCCTTCTGGAAGGTTATTGCGTGAATATACATTTTTGTTGGATCCTCCTGGTTATGTGCCTGCTCAAGTCGCCGTTCCAGATGTTCAGGTTGTTGCACCTGTCCTACAATCAGCACCAGTGCCGGTTGTAATCCCAGATACGCAGCCAGCCCTTGCACCAGAATCAACTGAGCAATTTGATGAAATTACTGATGTCGAGACGCTTCCTGAAGAGCGTATTGAATCAGTAGATGACAATATGTCTGCCGCGACTGAGCCTGATATCAATGAGCAAATTCCGGTTGAACATGAACTCGCTGAAGAAACGGCACCTGCTGAGCTGGAAGAATTTGAAGAAGTCACTGAGGTGATACCAGAAAGCGATATCGACCCCATATTGGAGCCAATGCCTGAACCAACAGTTTCAGACGTCTCTCCAGTTAAGGACGTTCCCGAAACGCTGGAAGTTAAGCGTGGCGACACAATGTTTGAAATTGCTGAAAAGTACAAACAGTCTGACGTGAGTGTCGAACGTATGTTGGTTGCGCTGTATCGAGCAAACGTTGAGAAGTTTGACGATGAAAACATGAATCGTATCAAGGCTGGCAAGATTATCCGTATGCCAGATGCTGATGAAGTGCTGAGCGTGACACAAGCGGATGCAAAGAATGAGATTCGTGTGCAGGCTAAGGATTGGAATGCATACCGGCAAAAACTAGCTAGTGCATCGCAGCAAAGCATCCAGCCACAAGAAGAAATCCAACAGGTTGCTGTGGGTAAGATCAATAGCTCTGTCATTGATCAAGCACCTGTCGCCAAAAAGTCTGCCAAAGAAGTGCTGAAGCTTTCCAAAGGAGAAGCACCGGGAGATAAAGCGGGTGTCGGTGGTGAAAAAATGACCGCCCAAGACAAGAAGAATGCGAAGCAGGAAGATGCAATCGCGAAATCGAAATCGAGCGATGATAGTAAAGCTCGCGCTGCCTTGTTGCAAAAAAATCTTAAGGATATGGAGCGGTTGGCACAACTGAGAGCTGAAGCCGCTGCATTGGCTGCAAAACCTTCTGGTGCACCTGTAGATCAAAAATCTAAAGCGGTTGAAAAGAAAGTCAAGGTTGAGAGCTCAATCCAGCCACCTGCAAAACCAGCACCAAAACCAAAGCCAGCCCCGAAGCCAAAAACTCAACCCAAGCCAGCTCAAGTTGAGCAGGGATTGATCGACCAGATTATGGAAGATCCGCTTTACCTGGCAGGTGGAGCCTTGGTTCTGATTGGCTTGGGTGGATTGGGTGTAGTGATGATGAGGAGAAGGAAAGCAGCTGCAGCCTATGATCATTACGAGGATGTTGGTGAGGAAACAGGCAGTCGCCTTGCGGTTCCGGTAGAGCCGTCTCCTGAGACAGGTGACTTTACTCGAACAGCTGAAGCTGACACCACATCGGAAGACACTCAGACTCAGGTAAATCAGGATCCTGATAGTGTTGATCCGATTAGTGAGGCTGAACTATTCCTCAGCTTTGGACGTGATGTTCAAGCAGAAGAAATCCTCAAGGATGCATTGAGTTCATCACCAAACAATCAGCAGATACACCTCAAACTATTAGGAATTTATTCAAGTCGTCAGGACGTGGGTGAATTTGAAACGGTTGCCTCTCAGTTGAAGGAAATCGCTGATGAAGATACTTGGCAGCAGGCAGCAGAAATGGGATTGAAACTTGACCCTAACAACGCCTTGTACGGTGGATCTGGCACGATGGAAGAGACTGGCAGCGCGACTGTGCAGATGGCAGCTGCTGATTTTTCAGAAACCATTGTTGAAACTGCTGCATCAGAAAAGCCATCTGTTCTGGATTTCGACATAAACGCGACTGAATCAGAGGGGGATATGCCAACCTCAACTGAGGAAAATATCCTGGGTTCTTCGGAAGCTACGGTGATTCTGAATTCACCGGAAGACATTTCGAATCAGGAACCGTCGATGGATTTTGATATTTCATCTGATGACACATCGACAACAAAATCAGCTGACGCCGAAGTGATGAATTTTGAAGATACGATAATTGATGTCACCGGTGGGGATGAGCCGTCAAATGCTGTTATCGACATTGGTGATGAATCAATGGAATTCACTCTGGATCTTCCAAACGAAAAATCAGGTGAACCAGCACCGCAGATAAATACTGACTTTTCAGATATTAATTTGGATCTGGATAGTGAGCCGGAAACGACGGAGGAGACATCAGAAGTCAAGGGAGATCAATGGCAGGAGGTTGCTACTAAGCTTGACTTGGCCAAGGCATATCAAGAGATGGGTGATGCAGATGGGTCACGCGAGATTCTTGATGAGGTGTTGCGTGAAGGTGATGCAGAGCAGAAGCAAGCTGCACAATCTTTGCTTGATCAACTCGGATAATTTGAAGCAATGCGAAGGCGGCAGCCCAATCTTGGGCTGCCGTTTTCTTTTCAACACGTAATGAGATTTCATCCATCTTCGGTAATAATGGCGTGGTGTCTGGTGGTTGTGATGCTTCAATCCATTGCCACAATTGAGCTTCTAGTGTTGTCATTGCTAACACTAATCGTGGCACTTGTGATTTCCGGAAAGAAATTTATCCTGCTGCTACGCCGTACCCGCTGGATCATGCTGTCATTGTTGCTGATTTTTGCATTTACTACGCCCGGTACTGAGCTGACTAGCTTGATGGGCAGTTATGGGCCGACTCAAGAAGGATTGATTGATGGTATGTTGCAGCTGACGCGACTGATGGCCGCTATAGCGGCTCTGGCGATATTGCTGGAGCGTTTACACCGCCAGCAGTTGATTGCAGGACTCTACACGATATTTTTTCCACTGCAGTGGCTGGGCGTGTCACGTGAGCGATTAGCTGTGCGGTTGGCACTGACTTTACGCTATGCCGAATCAACGATGCTGAAAGGTGCGACAAATTGGCAATCGATGCTTAGGGGCTTATTTGAACCCAGCGATGAACCGTTGAAGAAAATGGAGCTGACGCTATATCGTTTCGGCCTAAACGATGCAGCTTTATTACTCGCGGTATCCACATTTGTATGGATGATGATGTCATGAGGATTGCCCTTGGGATCGAGTACGATGGTCAGCCATTCTATGGTTGGCAAAGCCAGCCCGATGGCAATACTGTTCAGGACACCTTGAGACTAGCGCTAGGGCAAATATCCGGCAGCATGACATCTGTTGTTGCCGCAGGCAGAACGGACACCGGGGTGCATGCACTTGAACAAGTGGTTCATTTTGATACTGATGCCGACAGACCACTAACCGCTTGGGTTAGAGGAGTCAATGCACTATTGCCCGCTTCAATCTCGGTACGCTGGGCGCATCCTGTGCACGATGAGTTTCACGCACGATTCTCAGCTCATGGACGCAGCTACCGATATATATTGCTTAACCGGGCTACCCGTTCGGCCATCCATGCGGGTAAGGCAGGCTGGTTCCACGCGCCACTCGACTTAGACGCGATGCGGACAGCAGCTAAACACCTTTTGGGAGAACATGATTTCAGTGCATTCCGTGCATCAGAATGCCAAGCTAAATCGCCGGTCAAAAATCTTCGCCAACTGGAAATCAATCAGCATGGCGACATGATAGTGTTTGATTTGAGCGCGGGTGCTTTCCTGCACCACATGGTGCGCAACATCATTGGATGTCTGGTCTATGTTGGTAAAGGAAAATATTCGCCGGACTGGCTGGCCGAGGTGTTGGCAAGTCGTGATCGCAGCCTTGCCGCGCCAACCTTTCCAGCCGATGGCTTATACTTGCGCCATATTCAATACGAAGCAAAGTGGGCGTTACCACAGATGGAGAACCATACGATGTTGGGAGAATTGCTGTGACACGCATTAAGATTTGTGGTCTTACGCGTGCCGAAGATATTGCTGCTGTTGTTCATAGCGGCGCAAATGCGATCGGCTTTGTTTTCTATGAAAAAAGCCCACGCTATGTGACCAAGCAAAAAGCGATTGAATTAGCTAACCTCGTTCCGCCATTTGTTTCAATAGTTGGATTGTTCGTCAATGCCGAACCTGACTTTGTAAACGAAATTCTGGAAAGCGTGCCACTTGATTTATTGCAATTCCACGGTGACGAGTCTCCTGAGTATTGCAGACAGTTCAATCGGCCTTACATTAAGGCGATTCGCGTCAAAGCAGGGGTGGATTTGATACAATGCGCCTCTGAATTTAACGGCGCCAAAGGATTGCTGTTGGATGCGCATGTGGATGGAATCCCCGGCGGAACAGGCGCGACGTTTGACTGGACACTAATCCCAGAAGCATTATCGTTGCCGGTGATTTTGTCAGGTGGATTGGATGCGCAAAATGTCTCACCTGCTATCGAGCAAGTCAGCCCTTACGCGGTGGATGTATCCAGTGGCGTAGAAGCAAATAAAGGAATCAAGGATGCGGAGAAAATTGCCGCGTTCATCAACGAGGTTAATCGAATCGATGTACAACTATCCCGATAGCACTGGCCATTTCGGAATTTTCGGCGGCATCTATATGGCCGAAACGCTGATTCCGGCTGTAGAAGAATTACGAACCCAATATCTGAAGTTCCGTGACGATCCCGACTTCAAGGCTGAGTTCGCCTACGAATTGAAGCATTACGTCGGGCGCCCCAGCCCGGTCTATCACGCGAAGCGTTTGTCTGATGATCTCGGTGGTGCACAGATTTATTTGAAGCGTGAAGACCTCAATCATACTGGCGCGCACAAGGTCAACAATGCCATCGGTCAAGCTTTGCTTGCCAAACGTATGGGTAAAATGCGTGTGATCGCCGAGACCGGTGCAGGTATGCATGGTGTGGCGACCGCGACAGTGGCAGCACGCTTTGGTATGGAATGCATCGTATATATGGGTGCAGAGGATATTCAGCGGCAAGCGCCTAATGTATTTCGGATGAAAATGCTTGGCGCAACCGTTGTGCCGGTAGAGAGTGGTTCTAAAACGCTCAAGGATGCCTGCAATGAAGCGATTCGCGACTGGGTCACCAATGTCGAAAACACCTTCTACATTTTCGGTACGGCTGCCGGGCCACATCCGTACCCGATGATGGTGCGTGATTTTCAATGTGTCATCGGCAACGAAGCCAAAGAACAGATGCCTGACATGATCGGTCGTCAGCCGGATGCGGTGATCGCCTGTGTTGGTGGTGGCTCTAATGCCATCGGCTTGTTCCACCCCTATATCGAAGAAGAGAATGTGCAGATCATCGGCGTGGAAGCAGGCGGGCATGGTATTGCGACCGGACAGCATGCTGCGCCGTTAACGGCGAACAGCAAAGTCGGTGTGTTGCATGGCAATAAGGTCAACCTGATTCAAGATGAGAATGGGCAGATCATCGAGACGCACTCGATCTCTGCCGGATTGGATTATCCCGGTGTGGGTCCTGAACACTGCTTATTGAAGGACATCGGCCGCGCACAATATGTTGCGATCAATGATGACGAAGCACTGGCGGCATTTGATGCATTATGCCGTTTTGAGGGGATTATTCCTGCACTGGAATCCAGCCATGCGCTGGCACATGCGATGAAAATTGCACCGACCTTGGGTAAAGATAAAGTGCTGCTGGTCAACCTCTCCGGTCGTGGCGATAAAGATATGAATACGGTGGCGAATCTAAAGGGAATATCGCTATGAGCCGTATTCAAACAACTTTCGACAAGCTCAAACAACAACAGCGCAAAGCGCTTATTCCGTTTATCACCGCAGGTGATCCGTCACCAGAGCTAACCGTACCATTGATGCATGGATTGGTAGAGGCAGGCGTCGACGTGATCGAGCTCGGCATACCCTTCTCGGATCCGATGGCAGACGGCCCGACCATACAGCGCGCTTCTGAGCGTGCGCTCAAAAAAGGCATGTCGTTACGCGGTGTGTTGGAGCGGGTGGCAGAATTCAGGAAGACAAATAACAGCACCCCGGTGGTGTTGATGGGCTATGGCAATCCCATCGAAGCAATGGGCTGGGAAGCTTTTGCCAAGAGCTGTGCCGAAGTCGGTGTGGATGGCGCGTTGACGGTTGATTTTCCGCCTGAGGAAAGCCATGAAGCATTTGAACATCTGCAACGGCACGGTATTGATCCGATCTTCCTGCTCGCGCCAACTACCGATGATGCGCGTGTAGAACGGGTCGCCAAACTGGCGCGAGGTTATGTATATTATGTTTCTCTTAAAGGGGTAACAGGTGCGGGCAACCTCGACTTGTCGGCTATCGAGCAGAAACTGCCGGAGTTACGCAAGCACATCAAACTGCCGATAGGGGTAGGATTCGGTATTCGTGATGCATCCACTGCTTTATCCGTCGCCAGATTATGCGATGGTGTGGTTGTCGGCAGTCGCATCGTTCAGGAGATAGAGGATTCGACTGCGCTGGATGTGGTTGCGAATGTGAGCAAATTGGTCAGCGAATTAAGACAGGCTGTCGATAAGGCATAAAGGAGAATTTCCATGAGTTGGTTCCAGAAACTATTGCCCCCCAAGATCAAGCGTCGTGAAGGTGATGCCAAGAAGAACGTTCCTGAAGGTTTGTGGAGCAAGTGCCCTGCTTGCGAAGCCGTGCTATATCACTCTGATTTGGAACAGAACCACAGTGTCTGCCCCAAATGCAACCACCACCACCGCATTTCCGCCCGCACCCGATTGAATCTGCTGTTGGATGGCGAAGGACAATTCGAAGTTGGCGCAGAAGTGATGCCAATCGACACATTGAAATTCAAGGATCAAAAGAAATATTCGGATCGACTCGTTATCGCCAAGAAGAACACTGATGAAGACGATGCACTTGTCGTGATGCAGGGAAGTATCCATAGCGTCCCGGTAGTTGTAGCCGTATTCGAATTCGGTTTCATGGGCGGCTCTATGGGTTCAGTCGTCGGAGAACGTTTTGTTCGCGGTGTACAGGATGCGATAGAGCAACAATGCCCGTTTATTTGCTTTGCAGCCAGTGGCGGTGCGCGTATGCAGGAAGGGTTGTTGTCGCTGATGCAGATGGCTAAAACCTGTGCAGCATTGACCCAACTCAGTGATGAAAAGCTGCCCTTCATTTCAGTACTTACTGATCCGACTATGGGTGGTGTTTCAGCCAGCTTCGCATTTATGGGCGATGTGGTGATTGCAGAACCGGGTGCGCTGATTGGTTTTGCAGGTGCGCGTGTGATTCAGCAAACAGTGAGAGAAGTCTTGCCGGAAGGATTTCAACGTGCTGAATTCCTGCTTGAGCATGGTGCAGTGGACATGATCATTGACCGCCGCGAAATGAAGAGTCAATTAGCAACGCTGATTACCTTGTTGACCAAGCAGGGCGCAGTGACAGAGATTGAGGCAGCCTGAACTGATAAAGCTACTTAGTTCAAACAAATATGCCTGATAATCTAGCTGATTGGCTGGTCTTTCTTGAGTCACAGCATCCAAAATCCATCGCGCTTGGCCTTGAGCGCGTTGCCGAAGTCAAACAACAACTCAACCTTAATCCTGAATTTCCTATCATCACGGTAGGGGGAACCAATGGCAAGGGCTCCGTATGCGCGATGCTGGAGTCCATTCTGTATGCGGCAGGGTTCAAAGTTGGTTGTTATACCTCGCCCCACCTGTTGCAGTACAACGAGCGTGTGCGTGTTAATAAGCATCAGGCGAGTGACAAAGAATTATGCGCCTCATTCGATGCGATCGAGCAGGCTCGCGGTGATATTCCATTAACTTATTTTGAATTCGGCACACTTGCCGCGATGCAGTGCTTCATCTCACACAAGGCGGATGTGGCGATACTGGAAGTCGGGCTGGGTGGAAGACTGGATGCAGTGAATGTGTTCGAGAGTGATTGTGCGCTGGTCACCAATGTGGACATCGATCACACCGATTATTTAGGTGACACCCGCGAACAGATCGCATTCGAAAAGGCCGGCATATACCGCAAAGGTAAGGTGGCAATCTGCGCTGATGAGGATATTCCGCAAACATTGAGTGAACATGCCCGGCAGATCGGGGCGGACTTATGGCGTATCGGAAGTGAGTTCAGCTTAAGAAAGCTTCAAGATCAGTGGGATTTCAAGAGTCAATCGAGATCCCGTAGTTCGCTGCCGTATCCGGCATTACGTGGGGCGTATCAACTCAACAATGCCAGTGCAGCACTTGCTGCGCTGGATGCTGTCCAAGATAAGCTGCCAGTCAACATGGGCGCAATACGGCGCGGCCTTACCGAAGTGACCTTGCCGGGGCGTTTCCAAATCATTCCGGGCAGGCCGCAGTTGATTCTGGACGTGGGACACAATCTCCATGCAGCGCAGTCATTGGCGAGTAATCTGGCGGCTTTGCCACCATGCCGACACAGCTATGCAGTGTTTGCAATGCTCAGTGATAAGGATATTGCCGGAGTGGCTGAGACATTGGTAGAACGTGTGGACACCTGGCTGCTGGCAGGTATCAATGCCCCGCGAGGCGCAAAAGCGGATGAATTGCAGCAGGTGTTACGCCAGAGCGGAATAAAGGGTGAGATGCTGCTCTTTGACACCATTGCCGATGCGGTGACTTATGCCTATAACGTTGCAGGTGAAGATGATAGAATCTCGGCCTTCGGATCGTTCTATACGATTTCGGAAGTGATGCAAGCAAGAGACATGTCGATATCATCGTTTACATGACAGTCAATCAAACGGTCTGAACAGCAGAATGGCAAAAAAGAAAATCTCTGATGACGAATTAAACCTCAGACGCAAGGCTAGGCGTCGTTTGATCGGCGCAATCGCGCTTACACTGGCAGTGGTGGTGATATTACCAATGGTGCTGGATAACACGCCCAAGCCGACTCAACCTGATATTGATCTGCGCATACCCGACCCTGAAAAGGTCGGTGCATTTATCCCCAGTAAAGCAATCCCCGCGAAATCCACTTTGCCACCTGCTGCTGATAAGTCGGCTACAACTGAAGCAACAGAAAACAGTAACAAGCAAGATACTCAGGTCAAGAAGACTGAAACCAACAGCAAGTTACCCAACCCCAAATTATCCACCCCCAAGAAGACAACTGCGACGACTGCGAAAAAGCCAGCCAGTGATGCCGGTGTTGAGCGCTATGTCGCACAGATCGGCGCATATACGAGTGCCGATGCGGCTAAAAAAGAATTAGATAAGCTGAAAAAATGGGGATTTGTCAGGGCGCATACCGAAAAAGCCGGAAAGATGATACGCGTACGCGTAGGTCCCTATACAGCCCGTGACAAGGTTGAGAAGGTCGCTAAGTTGCTGAAAGGGCACAGCTTGAAGCCGGTTATCCTGACTACCAAATGACGGGAGTGGATTTTGCGGTCGCCGGAATATTATTGATTTCGGTTTTATTTGGATTTTGGCGTGGTGTGATTTATGAAGTGATGGCACTACTTGGATGGCCGATCGCTTTTCTGGCGAGCAAGCTGTTTGCAGGTGAATTGGTTGCCAGGTTGCCGTCCATGCAAGAGCCGATCCGGGTGGCTGCATCGTATGCAGTGATGTTCATCATCGTGCTGATCGCCTGGGCGATATTGACCAGATTGATCTCAAAATTGATCAAGGTAGTGGGTGCAGGTTGGGTAGACAGGGTGTTGGGAAGTTTGTTTGGCATATTGAGAGGCGTATTTGTCGTGCTTGTTCTGGTGTGGATGGTGGGTTTGACGAGTTTATCTGAGCATAAACACTGGCGCGAAGCGATAATCAGCAAAAGTCTGGAAGATGTCGCACTACTGACTAAATCATGGCTGCCGGATATCGTTGCACAACGTATCCAGTATCAAAATCGTCGTTAACTAATTAGGAAAATATCATGTGCGGTATTCTAGGAGTGATCTCGCAATCACCTGCCAACCAGCTTCTATATGAAGGTTTGCAGGTCTTGCAACATCGCGGACAGGATGCCGCCGGCATTGCCACCATGGACGGGAGAACATTCCACCTTCACAAGGGCAATGGGCTGGTGCGGGACGTTTTCCGCACGCGCAATATGCGCGCCTTGCAGGGCAATGCGGGTATCGCGCATGTCCGCTATCCGACAGCAGGTTCGGCGTTGGATCATAACGAGGCCCAACCCTTCTACGTCAACTCGCCCTTCGGCATCATGCTCGGTCATAACGGCAACCTGACCAACACCACCGAATTACAAAAGCAACTGTTTGTTGATGACAGGCGGCACGTCAACACCAACTCTGATTCAGAAGTGCTCCTCAATGTGTTGGCACACGAGCTACATGACAAGTCCAAAGGGTTGCGTCTTGATGTGCCGACCATCTTAGACGCTGTCTCTTCTGTGCATCATCGTTGCAAAGGCGCTTATGCAGTGGTTGCGATCATCGCTGGATATGGTTTGCTGGCTTTTCGTGATGTTCACGGTATCCGTCCACTGGTGATCGGTACTAACGAAACCGAACGAGGGGTTGAATATCTGGTCGCATCAGAAAGTGTGGCATTGGACACCCTGGGCTTTAAATACCTGCGTGATGTCGTACCGGGTGAAGCCGTGTTTGTTGATTTCGAAGGCAAATTACACAGCCAGCAATGCAGCGAAGAATCCGAGTTGACTCCCTGCATCTTTGAATTCGTATATTTTGCTCGTCCCGATTCGGTTATCGACGGCATATCGGTATATGAAACCCGCCTCGTCATGGGCGAATTCCTTGCTGAAAAGCTTAAACGGGAATGGAAAGATACGAATATCGACGTCGTGATTCCGATTCCAGACTCAAGCCGCCCCAGCGCACTGCAATTGGCAAACCGCCTTGGTATTCCATTCCGCGAAGGGTTTGTGAAAAATCGCTACATCGGCCGTACATTCATCATGCCCGGGCAAGAGATGCGTAAAAAATCCGTACGCCAAAAACTCAATGCGATCGGTGTCGAGTTCAAAGATAAAAGCGTATTACTGGTGGACGACTCCATCGTCCGTGGCACGACCAGCAGGGAAATCGTGCAGATGGCACGCGATGCTGGTGCATTAAAAGTCTATTTTGCATCCGCCGCGCCACCGGTTCGCTTTCCGAATGTTTACGGTATCGACATGCCTAGCCGCAGCGAGTTGATTGCGACAGACCGCACTGATGAAGAGATTTGCCATGAAATCGGTGCAGATGGCCTGATTTATCAGGATATCGAAGACTTAAAAGCAGCCGTGCGTCAGGTCAATCCAGCGATCAAAGATTTCGACGCCTCCTGCTTTGACGGCAACTACATCACCGGAGACGTAACCCCTCAGTATCTTGACCTGATAGAAGCAGCGAGGGTAGGTGACAAAAGCGATAAAACGATCGACGATGACCAGATGGAATTGAATCTGGCCATGAGTGCTTCTTCGATGTAAGGCTACGCTCTAGGTTTAGCGGGAATCAATCGTGACCCCACTGATACTCTGTATCATTTTTTATGTGAGCCTATCCGGGCTGATGCGATTCCAACTGACCATTATCTGTTTCGATTCGGCCCGACCATCAAAAAGTCCTACCACCAACCTCACAGTCGCTACCGTATTATTTCCAGCGCCATTATGGTGAAGACAGCAAGATAAGTTAAGGCGGAACACCTTCCGGGGGGTGTGACATCTTCTTTCATCTCCTCTGTGTGACTACCGCACCGTGATGAGGTGGAGAGATTGTGTGATCCAGGTGCTTAATTTGGTTGTCCGTTGTCGGCGGGTTAGCTCAGTCTGCCCCCAATTATGTCGATTCCGAACTGCTGATTGGATACCCCCCCCACTTTAGAGACAATCATGAATTTCATGTAATAAATCCTTAATACTATTTTCACAAATCCGTCATATATGGTTAGTAATCTTCACTCCGTCGCAATATGGTGACTTCCAAAATGTATGAAAAGGAGAATTTGAAGATGCAAAAGAAACTAATCGTCATAGGGCTAACCGCAGCTTTCGCTTTACCACTGACTGCTGTTGCGGATAGTGATCATTTTAACTTCTATGGCAAGGTCGATGTATCCTATGATCTGGTTAACACAGGTGACGGCACAACTACTGCAAATGGTGCAACCGCAGTCACAGGAGTATCAAAAAGTGTCGTTTCAAGCAATGTATCCAAATTCGGCTTCAAAGGTTCCGAAGATCTGGGAGATGGTCTATCTGCAATTTGGAAGATCGAACAACAGGTAGATATTGATGCAGCAGCAAAAAATACTTTTGCCAGCCGCAACACATTTGCTGGATTAAAGAGCGATAGTCTGGGTAGCATAATATTCGGCATCCATGACACCCCATACAAAAAGGCATCTCGTAAGCTGGACGCATTCGGCGACAACATCGGAGATAATCGTGCTTTGATCGGCGCACCGAAAGGCAAAGCTTCGAATTTAGGTTTCGAGCTGAGAGCAAAAAATATCCTGATGTATAAGAGTCCGAGCTTTTCAGGTATCAAGGTAGCGATTGCCACAGTCAATCTGCAAGAAGCAAAAACTAATGACACCCAACAAGACGGGAAAATAACGAGTTTTGCTGCAATGTATGACGTTGCACCGTTTTTCGGCTCGATAGCATACGAGTCGCACAATCTGGACTATGTAGCAGCCGGGAACAAGGAATCGGCTACCCGTCTTGGACTTGGATACAAACCTGGTGACTTTTCAGTTGGAATGATCTATGAAAAGACCAAAGACAACTTTGGTGCTGGCAGCACGAATTCGCTGGGTCATAATGCACTCTACATCAGCGGAAAATATAAGATCGGCAATGATGCAGTAAAACTTGCCTACGGAAAATCCGGTGATTTAGGTTCGGGTACCTCAAAGGTAAATGACAGTGGCGCGACACAGGTTACCGTCGGTTACGACCATGCTTTGGGCAAGAAAACCAAAGTCTATGCACTTTATACCAAAATCACCAACGGTAAAGGCATTAACTACGGATTCTCGCAAAACACAGGTGCAGGCAGTACAACTTCAGGCTTCGGTACTTCTCCATCAGCGTTTTCAGTGGGTATGAAGCATTCGTTCTAAAGAGAAAACCTATTAGGATTGCCTCAGCGCTCTTTAATGAGTGCTGGGGAAGCTAAGGGAGAGGATGTTAACCATCCTCTCCCTTAGTCCTTTTCATACTAGCGAGATAGAGTGACGACAAGCCTATACCGCTACAAAAACGCTCATCATCAGGCGTGCCAGCCTTTGCCGGACTGATGCGTAACCGTTATGGTGCGATGAATGCTGATCTTGCCTCCACACTTGCGCCATCCCCTGCGCAGATAATTTGCTGACCTTTGACCCCTATGTACAGGCGGATGCCGAGCTTAAGCAGCTGCATTCTAGACTTTTATGACCACGAAACATTGACGATAGCTAGCGCGAGTGTTACTTTCTATCTGCGCCGATTTGAGGATCAGCTTGCGGGCGCTTGATAAATACTGCTAAAGCGTGGGAAACCCGTTTAGCGCTAAGCTGTCCGGGTTTTTTTGCTTTGTAGGAGAGGTAACCATGCCGGAAGAAAAATCATACCAGCCGGAAACATTAGCGGTGCGTAGTGGCAGCGTACACAGCCAGTTCAATGAGCATAGTGAGGCGATGTTTCTAACCTCCAGCTTTACCTTTGATAGTGCTGAGCAGGCAGCGAAACGTTTTATCGGTGAAGAACAGGGTAACATCTATGCGCGCTTCACCAACCCGACTGTCACGATGTTCGAGGAGCGGCTGGCGATGCTGGAAGGTGCCGAGCAGTGTGTGGCGACTTCGTCCGGCATGTCGGCTATCTTGGCGTTGTGTATGGGCTTGCTGAAGGCTGGCGATCATATCGTGGCCTCGCGCAGTTTGTTCGGTTCTTCGATCAATCTGTTCAATAACTTTATGAGGAAGTTCGGGGTTGAGACGACTTTTGTATCGGCAACTGATGTCGCTGAATGGAAAGCAGCAGTGAAGCCGGAGACGAAACTGTTCTTTTTAGAGACACCGTCCAATCCGCTGACGGAGATTTCCGATATTGCTGCGCTGTCAGCAGTCGCGAAACAGCATGATGTGCTGCTGGCCGTGGATAATTGTTTTTGCACGCCTATTTTGCAGCGTCCGTTGGATCTTGGTGCGGATATCGTGATTCACTCCGCGACCAAATACATTGACGGACAAGGCAGGGTATTAGGCGGAGCAGTATTGGGCAGCAAAGCACTGATGGAACCTGTCTATAGTTTCCTGCGTACTGCGGGGCCGACGATGAGTGCATTCAATGCTTGGGTGTTCTTGAAAGGACTTGAGACGCTCAAGTTGCGCATGACTGCGCACTCGGCTGGCGCGCTGGCGTTGGCGACTTGGCTGGAGGCTCAGCCTAATGTGACGCGTGTACTGTATCCGGGTCTGCCGTCTCATCCTCAACATGATTTGGCAATGAAGCAGCAGACTACGGGGGGTGGCATCGTTGCATTCGAGGTCGCTTCGTCCCAAGGGGGAGGCAAAGAAGCCGCTTGGCGTGTGATCGACAACACCCAATTGCTGTCGATAACCGCGAATCTGGGTGATACCAAAACAACCATCACCCATCCGGCTACGACCACCCATGCACGCATCACGCCTGAAGCACGTGCTGCTGCGGGTATTACAGATGGCTTGGTGCGCATCGCCGTCGGGCTGGAGTCTGTCATCGACATACAGAACGACCTTGCCAGAGGACTGTAATGGATGAACTTGCCGTACAGGTAGGCGCAAAGCTTAAGTCGCTTGGTTTGATGCTGGCGACGGCAGAGTCGTGTACCGGTGGTGGGGTGGCACAGGCAATCACTGAGGTGGCCGGGAGCTCTGTCTGGTTTGAGCGTGGGTTTATCACCTATTCCAATGTGGCTAAACAGCAGATGCTAAGCGTACGTGAAGAGACGCTTGAGCAGCATGGTGCGGTGTCGGAAAGGGTGGTGCGTGAGATGGTGGCGGGTGCGCTGTGGCACAGTTCTGCACAGGTGGCATTGGCTGTTAGCGGTATCGCCGGGCCCGGTGGTGGCACTGCCGACAAACCGGTGGGTACGATCTGGTTCGCATGGGCGCTTCGGGATGGTGAGACCGATGCCAGCAAGCATCATATTGATGGAAATCGTTCGGATGTCCGAAATAAGGCCGTGTTAATAGCGTTACAAGGTGTGTTGACGCTGGTGGAAAATAGCTCAGAAGTCGCTTAAATACGAAATAGAACGAACGTTCTTTACAGGCTTGATTTGTTATGCCACAATCCGGCATGAATTTTTGCCAGAATGAATTTTTGAAAGGGGATTGTAATGGATGACAACAAAAGCAAAGCACTGGCAGCGGCATTAGGCCAAATTGAGAAACAGTTTGGCAAAGGTTCCATCATGCGGTTGGGTGAAGGCGATGTGGTTAAGGACATTCAGGTCGTGTCTACGGGTTCATTAAGTCTGGACATCGCGCTAGGTGTAGGTGGCTTACCACGCGGACGGGTCGTGGAGATATATGGCCCTGAATCATCAGGTAAGACAACGCTGACCTTACAAGTCATTGCTGAAATGCAAAAGCTGGGCGGCACGGCAGCATTTATCGATGCTGAACACGCACTTGATCCGCAATATGCGCAAAAGCTGGGCGTCAAGGTGGAAGATCTGCTGATCTCACAGCCAGATAATGGTGAACAGGCTTTGGAGATCGCTGACATGCTGGTGCGCTCATCTTCTGTGGATGTGGTGGTGATCGACTCGGTCGCGGCACTAACACCTAAAGCGGAAATCGAAGGAGATATGGGCGATGCGCAAATGGGACTTCACGCTCGTCTGATGTCTCAAGCACTTCGTAAACTGACTGCAAATATCAAGCGTTCAAACACGCTGGTGATCTTCATTAACCAAATTCGGATGAAGATCGGTGTGATGTTTGGTAGCCCTGAAACCACCACCGGTGGTAATGCGCTTAAGTTCTATGCTTCTGTTCGACTTGATATCCGTCGTATCGGTGCGATCAAAAAGGGCGATGAAATGCTTGGCAATGAGACACGCGTCAAAGTTGTGAAGAATAAAGTTGCGCCGCCATTCCGAGAGGCATATTTTGATATTTTGTACGGCGAAGGTATTTCACGCGAAGGCGAGATCATCGATTTGGGTGTTCAGCACAAATTTGTAGATAAAGCAGGCGCTTGGTATGCATACAACGGTGTCAAAATAGGGCAGGGCAAGGATAACGTGCGTGAATATCTGCGTGAGCATCCTGAAATCGCAAGAGAAATTGAGAACAAGGTACGTACAGAAGTTGGCGTTGCTTTGCTGGAAGAGGAAGCGATTTCTGCAAAAGCAAAAGACAAAAGCAATAAGAAATCAAGTGCGAAGGCCGTTGTGGAAGAAGAAGCTTAAGTTCAATGGGGGAAAAGTATGGGCCTTTATGAGGAAGAGGTTAGGGCCCAGTGAAAAAGCATAAGTTAAGTTTGCGCACGCGCGCCTTAGGGTATCTGGCGCGTCGTGAATACAGCCGTGCTGAATTACACGCAAAGCTATCCCGTTACTCAATCAGCAATAATGATATAGATACAGAATCAGACCCAGAGTCAAAATCGTTTGATTTGGAAGTTGATTTGTCTGATGATCTAAACAGCTTGTTGGATGACTTGGAGGCGCGGGGCTGGTTGTCCGATGAGCGCGCAGCCAAGCAGTGGCTTCATGCCAAAGGTAATCGATTCGGTGCGCAACGTATCGTTTACGAGTTACGTCAAAAAGGTATTCCGGAAGAACTCATCGAGAGCACATTGCCGAGTCTGCGAGAAAACGAGCTGGCAACTGCCCGGGAGGTATGGCAAAAAAAGTTTGGCGTCTTACCTGCAGATCACCGTGAAAAAGCCAAGCAGATGCGTTTTCTTCAATCCCGTGGATTTTCGATGGGTACGATAATTAATCTGTTCCGGCAACCCGATTTAGATGGCACTGGATAAATATTGCGTTGTGCTGAATGCAACTTAATTGCAGTGCCTTTTATTATGACTGCCTCCTATTTTTAGTTGATAGATACAGTAGGTTATTGAGGGTTTTTTCTGACTATCCTGTCGATATTTTTCCCCTCGGGGAGTCGCATTTTAGGGATAAATTTTGGGTTAAATGACTCAAGAGGATGTCAGTCATGAACAAGGGTGCAGTCAGCAACTAGAATCCAACTCCAGGCGTATCCAGCCGGAAAGCCACGCACAAGCACCTACCCGGAAGTCGCTTGGTAAGCCAAGGCGATACACCCCCTGATACAACGAATGCAAACAGTGTTCAATCCTTTGCCATTGGGCAGGCAGTGGAGGCGGCAAACACCTCAAAATCAGTGGCGTTGAAAGACATTGCGGCGACCGTGAAGCAGGGTGATCCAGCCAATCTTGCAGAGGCAAATAGCGCGATCATGAAGGGAGTCTCTCCGGAAGAGGCAATTCTTTAGACTGTTGTTTTAACTGGGTTCGGGCGGGGCGAAAAAGTGCGTGATGGGATGATTGCACGTCATTTCAATTCGTCCGAATGCTTCAATGAAAAGCAGTGAAATTCGCTAGCAGTTTCTCAGGTAAAAATTAATATTTTCATCACCTGTGCTTTATATTTTATGTGTGCATGTATAAACGCAAGCGCAGTCGAATGGTATGATACGCCTCCTTTTTCGGGATTTCTCCCGGATTTATTGCATAGTGATGGTGATTAGATGAAAAGCAGTGAGATTCGCCAGAAGTTTCTGGATTATTTTGCCTCCAAGGGCCATGCCGTGGTTGACTCTAGTTCGTTGGTGCCGCATGAAGATCCGACGCTGTTGTTCACCAATGCCGGGATGAACCAGTTCAAGGACGTATTTCTGGGTTTGGACAAGCGTCACTACACCCGTGCTGCATCGTCACAAAAATGCGTACGCGCTGGTGGTAAGCACAACGATCTGGAAAACGTCGGATACACCGCACGCCATCACACCTTTTTCGAGATGCTGGGCAACTTCAGCTTCGGCGATTACTTCAAACAGGATGCGATCACATATGCATGGGAATTACTAACTGAGACATTCAAAATACCTGAGGATAAGCTCTACGTGACGGTGTACGCCGAGGACGACGACGCCTACGATATTTGGACAAAGGAAATAGGTGTGCCGGCCGAGCGTGTGATTCGCATCGGCGACAACAAAGGTGCGCGCTACGCTTCCGACAACTTCTGGATGATGGGGGACACTGGTCCTTGTGGTCCATGCACCGAGATTTTCTACGATCACGGTGAGCACATCCCCGGCGGACTGCCCGGCACACCCGAGGAAGACGGCGATCGATATATAGAAATCTGGAACAACGTCTTCATGCAGTACAACCGCGATGAAGCGGGTGTGATGCATCCGTTACCGAAGCCCTCTGTTGATACCGGTATGGGACTGGAACGCATATCAGCAGTGCTGCAAGGTGTACACGCCAATTATGAGATCGATCTGTTTCAGGCACTTATCAAGGCCGCAGCCCGTGAGACAAATTGTGCCGATCTTGAAGCGCCTTCGTTAAAGGTATTGGCTGACCATATCCGCGCTTGCGCTTTCTTGATCGCAGATGGCGTGATTCCCGGCAACGAAGGTCGTGGCTATGTGTTGCGCCGCATTATCCGCCGAGCGATTCGCCACGGATACAAGCTCGGTGCGCGCTCAGCATTTTTCCATAACATCGTGCCTGATCTGGTGGCGGAGATGGGGGCAGCCTATCCCGAACTTGTGAAAGGGAAAGCGCGTGTGATGGAGATACTCCAGCAAGAAGAAGAGCGTTTTTTTGCGACTATCGAACATGGTATGGCGATTCTCGAGGCAGACCTTACTGAGCTGGCGAAGCAAGGTGTTTCAATCTTTAATGGTGAGACAGCCTTTAAGCTACATGACACTTTTGGTTTTCCACTCGATTTGACTGCTGATATTTGCCGCGAACATGAAGTGACTGTTGATGTTGCTGCATTTGACAAGGCCATGGCACACCAGAAAGAGATGGCACGCGCAGCGGGTAAATTCAAGATGGAGGTGAATCTTGAATATGCCGGAGCAGCCACCACTTTCCACGGTTACGACACACTCGAGCACAAAGGAAACATACTTGCCATTTACAAAGACGGCACGGCAGTAGACGAGCTTAATGAAGGCGATACGGGTGTGATTGTGTTGAACGATACACCGTTCTACGCCGAGTCCGGTGGTCAGGTTGGTGATCGCGGGGAACTGCATGCTATGCACGGCATTTTTGGGGTGGAAGACACACAGAAGATTCAAGCCAACGTTTTCGGTCATCATGGCGTGGTCAAGACCGGCAAGCTGATCGCTGGTAACGAAGTGTCGGCTAAAGTAGATTTGTTATCGCGTAACCGGACTGTTCGCAATCACAGTGCAACCCACCTGATGCACAAGGCGTTACGTGAAGTGTTAGGCAGTCACGTGCAACAAAAAGGTTCTCTGGTGGATGCGGACAAGACACGCTTCGACTTTGTGCATACCCAACCCATGACAGATGCCGAAATACGTCGTGTAGAGAATATCGTCAATGCCGAGGTACTTGTTAATGCTGAGACACAGGCGCGTGTGATGACCATTGAAGATGCGCAGCAGACTGGCGCGATGATGTTATTCGGCGAAAAATACGGTGACGAAGTGCGCGTACTGGACATCGGTTCATCATGCGAATTGTGTGGTGGTACGCATGTGAAGCGTACTGGAGACATCGGGCTGTTCAAGATCGTGGCTGAGAGTGGTGTGGCGGCGGGTGTACGGCGCGTCGAGGCAGTGACTGGTGAGGGTGCGCTTGCGCTGGTGCAACAGCAAGAAGATCAGTTGCAACAGATGGCTGGTGCAGTGAAGGCGCAGCCACATGAAGCTGCTGCGCGTATCGCTCAGATACTCGATAATGCTAAATCACTTGAGAAAGAACTGACAGTGCTGAAGTCTAAATTAGCTTCAACACAGGGCGACGACTTGATTAATCAAGCGCAGGACATTAGTGGTGTTAACGTACTGGCAGCACAACTGGAAGGCGCAGATGTGGCGACTTTGCGTGAGACGCTGGACAAGCTCAAGGACAAACTCAAGTCTGCTGCAATCGTCTTAGCTGCGGTAAATGATGGCAAGGTCAGCCTGATTGCGGGTGTAACTAAAGATCAGATTGGTAAGATTAAAGCAGGTGATTTGGTCAACTTCGTCGCGCAGCAAGTCGGAGGTAAGGGGGGGGGACGCCCGGACATGGCTCAGGCGGGCGGTTCACAGCCTGAGAATTTGGAAAATGCGTTGGCTGGTGTGACAGATTGGATCAAAGCGAAACTATAGAAGTTTTATGTTGCTTGGCCGAGCAACTAAGTTCTGTGAAATACGAATTAAAAATTCAACGTTAGTAAATCGTCAGCAGCAGGATCAGAAGCAAGTGTGTCTTCAGAAATAATGTAATCACCAAATTTAGCCCGTAACTTGTCGAGTTCGGCATCTTGGATGAAAGTCATTCCCAGACGGAATCCACCGCGAAATGGTATGGATGAAACTACTGTCGCCTTTAGTTTGATGATTCTTTGACTAACCTCATTCACAGGAGGAGGGGCCAGCAGCAACGTCAGGCAGGTGGGTATTTCTTCCTCTGAGTGGTATTGCGCAGATACTCCGGTCAAGGACAGGTCGTGGGTTAAGGTTTGGAAAATCGGTTTTTTATCTGCGGGATCGTGCACCAACGCAACTTTCCAACGTGCCTTGTACCGCACGTTTTTCCTTTGTGAGCTTGGCACATCATCCCAAACATCTGAATTTTCCATATTGAATATCCCACTAAGTGTCGTAATGCGCTAATGCGTTTTTTCGGAGACTGTACCCCTAATTTTTATACTTTAGCCGTCGTTAGTGTCCAATGCTTTTCAGTTGTAGTCAATCGGTGAGGTTTTGCTAACGTTTCATAAATCTCACACAGTTTAGATTACAACATTAAAACGGCAGCTTCAAATGCGGTGCGGCGTGATGAAATATTCTGCGGAAATCCTCCTGAATACGCTGTAATCCACTTTCATCATCTGCTTCAAAACGCAATACGATCACCGGGGTGGTGTTGCTGGGACGGGCAAGTCCAAACCCATCGGCATATTCCACGCGCAGGCCATCTAGTGTGATGACTTCTTTCTCGTCAGTAAATTTTGCTGTATCGCGCAATTGAGCCAGTAGCGTGTGGTTCTCGCCTTCGGCGGTGTGGATGTGCATCTCGGGTGTACAGGCCGCATCGGGCAGGGCATTCAGCGTGGCACTCGGATCGGTGACCTTGCTCAATATTTCTAACAGGCGCGCACCCGTGTAGAGTCCGTCGTCGAATCCGTACCAGCGTTCCTTGAAAAACACGTGACCGCTCATTTCACCCGCCAGTAACGCACCCGTCTCGCGCATTTTTGCTTTCACCAGCGAGTGGCCTGTCTTCCATAACGTTGGTTTTCCACCGTGTTTGCGTATCCAGTCGAACAGATTACGGGTGGATTTGATGTCGAAGATGATCTCTGCGCCTGGGTTTCGATCCAGCACATCAGCGGCGAACAACATGAGTTGTCTATCAGGATAGATGATTTTGCCATCCTTGGTGACGACGCCAAGCCGGTCACCGTCTCCGTCGAATGCAAGGCCCAGCTCGCTGTCGTTGTCATGTAACGCGGCGATCAAGTCTTCGAGATTTTTCGGGTCAGAAGGGTCGGGGTGATGGTTAGGGAAATGTCCATCCACTTCACAGAACATCTCGGTGACTTTGCAGCCGAGCTGGCGATACAGGTCGGCGACATAAGCACCCGCCACGCCGTTGCCGCAATCCACGGTGACATTCATCGGGCGTGCCAGCTTGATGTCAGAGACGATGTGTGCGATGTAATCTGCGCTGACATTTTGCTCTTTATAACTACCGGAGCCATGAGAGAGGTCGTTCTTTTCGATGCGCTGACGCAGTCCTTGAATAGTATCTCCAGACAGCGTCTCGCCAGCTATTACCATTTTCAGGCCGTTGTAATCAGGTGGGTTATGACTGCCGGTCAGCATGACTGCACAATCCGTTTGTAACTGATAGGCCGCAAAATAAACCATTGGTGTGGGCACACAACCGACATCAATCACATTGATGCCACTTTTCTGGATACCTCTTGCAAGTGCTGCAATGAGTTCAGGGCCGGACAATCTACCATCACGACCGATGGCAATCGTATGTTGCTGACGGGTGGCAGCTTCAGATCCAATCGCATGGCCGATGGCTTCGACCACCTCTGGCGTTAGCGATTTACCGACGATGCCGCGTATATCATAGGCCTTAAAGATTTCTGTGGGGAGATTAGTATTCATAAGGTGAGCGTCAATTCTAAAATTACAATTTTTCGATTTTGTTCCAGACAATATCAGGCGTAAGTTGCATCATGCAGTTGAAATGCTTAAGAGGGCATTCCCGTTTGAAGCAGGGGCTGCACTTGATATCGAGTTTGACCACTTCGGCATTTTCGGAGAGTGGCGGGGTAAACTCAGGGCTGCTAGAACCAAACAAAGCAAGCATATGACGGTCCAGCGCAGCAGCTAGATGCATTAGGCCGGAGTCGTTGCTGATAACCAAGTCAGCGCAAGATAGCAGTGCTATCGCGTCACCCAGATCGGTGCTACCACACAAATTACGTGAAGCTTGGTTACCCAGCGATACAATCTTTTCTGCGACATCTTTGTCCTTATTCGAACCGAGCAGCCATATCTCGAATCCGCTCTGTTGCAAGCGCTGGCCAATTTCAGCGTAATAGGCGATCGGCCATCGTTTAGCAGAGCCATATTCGGCGCCAGGGCAAAATACCGCTATTGGCTTGTCCAGTGTCAAACCAAGTTTGTCCAATGTCGCATCCCGTTCAGAACGAGAAATTTCTAGCTTGGGGTTGGGTATCGGACGAGGGATGTTTTGATCTTTATCTTCTGCGAGCTGTGCAAATCGCTCAACCATGAATGGCAGTTTTCTTTTGTCCAGTAATCGTGCATCGTTGAGTAGCCCGTAGCGCATTTCCCCGACAAAACCTGTGCGTAAGGGAATTTTAGCGAAGTAGGGCACCAGAGCTGATTTCAGTGAATTGGCCAGCACAATAGCCTGATCATACTGATCAGCTTGTAATTGTTTACCTAACTGATAGCGTTCTTTGAGCTGTAATGCGCCATGAGGAAACGGGTTGATGATGATGTTGGCTACTTCGGGCATGGACAGCAGTAGCTTTTCTGTCCAAGGTGGGGCAAGTACGTCAATCTGACAGTCGGGGTGACGCTGTTTAAGACGAGCCAGCATAGGCTGCATCAGCATGGTATCCCCAACCCAACTGGGGCCGACTATCAGAATTTTGTACATTCGCTCTGAGGCGCGCCGTTTAATGGTGTCCGTCCGGCAACTCACCCGTGAATCGATAGAGTGTGCCGCAGTACGGGCAACGTGCTTCACCGCCATTGTGCATCGGGATTACGACTTTCGGATGTGCGTTCCACAGATTCATGTCGGGCATCGGACAGGTCAGTGGTAGATCTTTGGCACTAACTTCGATGTAACGCTGAGTGATATTCTCTTTACTCATACGGTTCCTCTCTTCTTAGAATTGGTTTAACCAGAGATATAGCTTAACCAGTTAACATGCTGCGGATGCTTACCCGCGACGCAGTCAAAGTATGCTTGTTGTAATTTTTCCGTGATCGGGCCTCGCGAACCACTACCGATCATGCGGTGATCGAGTTCACGTATAGGCGTTACTTCAGCAGCCGTGCCGGTAAAGAAAGCTTCATCCGCACAATAGACTTCGTCACGCGTAATGCGTTTTTCGATAATTGTTATGCCCATCTCAGTGGCAAGTGTGAAGATCGATTGCCGAGTAATACCCTCCAGACAGGAAGTCAGGTCTGGTGTATACAACTTGCCATGTTTGACGATGAAGATGTTCTCACCTGCACCCTCAGCAACGTAGCCATCTACATCCAGCAGTAGTGCTTCGTCATAATTGTCATTGCATACTTCCTGATGGGCCAGTATCGAATTGGCATAAGTGGTAACAGATTTGGCGCGGCACATGTTCACATTGACATGATGGCGTGTAAAACTGGAAGTTTTGATGCGTATGCCTTTTTCCATTCCTTCTTCACCGAGATACGAACCCCAAGGCCAAGCTGCGATGGCGATATGGGTAGACAGCTTGTTCGCTGCAATGCCCATTTCTTCAGAGCCATAAAAAACAATCGGACGAATGTAGCCAGACTTCAGCTCGTTAGCACGTACGACTTCCCGATGTGCTTCCATGATGGTTTCCTTGTCATAAGGCATCTTCATCTGGAATATATGAGCAGAATTAAACAGTCTGTCAGTGTGCTCTTTAAGCCGAAAAATAGCAGTGCCTTCCACGGCTGCATAGGCCCGCAGCCCTTCGAATACTCCCATGCCGTAGTGCAGCGTGTGGGTCAATACGTGGGTAGTAGCATCTCGCCACGGTACGAGCTTGCCGTCATACCAGATAAAACCTTCACGGTCGGACATCGACATAATTGGCAATTCCTTTGATTTATAGTCTGTAAAAAGCTGATTCTAGCTTTTTCCGTAAGATTAATGAAGAACTGAAGGTGATTTCTTCAATTAAACTTCATATCATGTTTATAGTCATAATTCAGGTATGATTG